>Ga0210384_10001467_pt1 | contig 32105 bp, 23 predicted proteins | sample IncBWH2MmetaG_FD_160574 | JGI IMG/M metagenome (GOLD analysis project Ga0210384, IMG submission 160574) | Forest soil microbial communities from Barre Woods Harvard Forest LTER site, Petersham, Massachusetts, United States - Inc-BW-H-2-M | ecosystem: Environmental > Terrestrial > Soil >...
AGCTGGTGCGGGCGCAGAGACCAGCGTCTGCCGGCTGAATGCCGTCTCCTATTTCCTGGAGGTTCCCGCCGCCGGAGGCACCGTCCAGACCCCGCGCTTGATGCGCCAGGTCAACGGGCTTGATGCTGTTCCGGTTGCCGACAATATCATCAATCTGCAATTTACCTACGACATCATCGATTCCGTGACCGGAAAAGTCGTCGCCAATCAGCAGGACCCGATTGGGGCAGGCGAGTCCCCCAGCCTCATCCAGAAGGTCAATGTCTGGATCATGGGAAGTAGTCTGACGCCGGAAGGAAAAAAATCTCAAAGCATGTATCTGGCGACTTCGGTCAGTGCGCGAGACATGAGTTTCTGCAATTCCTATAGTTCCAACGGCGTGGCATGCCAATGAAGTCAGCTGGCAGTTTTGGAGGAAGAATCATGGGTAAGAGCCAACACGATTCACGAGGTTTCACTCTCATCGCAGCTTTGCTGCTGACCGTCCTGCTGTCCGGAGTAGCGGTGGGCCTGCTCTACATGGTCAGCAACGAAGTCCGGATGGGAGGCAATGACCTGGAAGGAAACCTGGCGTATTACGGAGCCGAGGCAGGCATTGAGAACCTGACGTCGGAGCTCTCCCAGCTTTATCAGAGTTCGCAAACTCCGACCGCCGCATCCATCACGGCCTTGACCGCCCCGGCCAATTGGCCAACCGCGGTGTCTGGCTCGCACATCAGCAACATGACGTACACCCAGATGAACATTGCCTGGCCGGCCTTTAAGAGCGATGGAGTCACGCCTTGTCCCAACGCTCCCAATCCCTGCGGCTCATGGGACATCGTGGGCTCTGGACCCGACCAGGGAATGGTCGCAACCCTGATTCCTTTCACTCTGCAGGTAACTGCGACGCGTCTGGCTGGCACCGGACAGATCGCAACCAATTCTTCGCTGGCCGCCACCGGCGCATCCGTGAACCTGACGCGTACGGTTGAAGTAGCTCTGCTTCCCGCATTTGAATTTGGAGTGTTCTGCGAAGGCGACTGCGATTACTTCGCCGGCCCCGACTTCAACTTCGGAGGACGGGTGCATGCCAACGGCAACATCTTCCTCGCCGAAGGCGGCAAACTCACCTTCACCGATAAAATTGCGGCGGTCGGACAAATCGTGGTGGACCAGTTGGAAAACGGCCACGCTACTTCTTCGGGCTACACTGGCACCACCTACGTGCCCAGCGCCGCCGGCGCCTGCCCTCCAGCTCCCGCGGCCGGGCCAGCTGCAAACTGCGCTGTGTTGCCAGCCGGCAGTTGGACTGGCGGCTACCCTCCGACCGGTGCGCCGAACGCTGCGTGGACGGGCATTTCCAAGTCGACGTTCAATGGATTCATTGAGAACGGATTGACCGGAGCGACCAAGTTGCAGTTGCCCTTCGTGCAGTCGTCGAAGGTGGGAGCCATCGACATCATCCGCAAACCGACAGCGGGAGACACCCCGCTTCTGCTCAACTCCCGGCTCTACAAAGAAGCTGCCATCCGCATCCTGTTAGCCGATACCGAGGCCGATCTCTACCCCGGAGAAGTCCGCGCTGACAGTGCGACTCAGGACATCCAGATCGGGACCCCGTTCACCGACGTACCCGGCGGCAACGCGTACATGACCGTAGGCGCCGCAGCGCCGGGAAATGTTGCCGGAAACATGTACTTCGCCACCGCTCTGAAGGGTGCGGCCACTAATAATTGGACTGCTGCCGCGCCTACGGGATGCAACGCCGCATTGGCCTCGTGGCCGCTGTTTGGACAAGTCACTGTCGCCGGCAAGTTCTGCCAGGGCGCTTGGCTGCGAGTGGAATATCAGAACGCCGCTGGAAACTGGATTGGAGTCACCACGGAGTGGCTGAAGTTCGGCTTCGGCCGCAACTACAATCAGCCGCCCACGCATCCCTACAATGCCAGCGCCGTCACCGTTCCATTATGCAAGAACTACCCCGCCTTGCCATTGGGCCAGTGCCAGAACGGCATCAGCCCGGCAATCCTGATTCTCCAGCAGCTTCAGGCCAGCCAAGCCGTCACGAACGGGATGGGTGCCGCTGCATCGAACGCTGCCTGGCTTCCCATCAACTTCTACGACAGCCGTGAAGGCGAGCCCCGGGACAACCGGCCCTCGACCGACCCAGGACCTGGCAAGAACTGCAGCCCGGTCGGAATCATGAACTCGGTCGAGCTCGACGTGGGCAACCTTTGGCTATGGCTGCAAGCCTCGGGTCCGTATGCCGGAGGCAGCGGCAAGTTGGTGAACGCCGCCACTTTCAACGGCTACATTCTCTATTTCTCGGACCATCGCGGAATGCTCCCCGATGCCCATCCCTTAACCGCTTTCTATAACGGCTTCTCCGGCATGTCCGGCTTGAGCGATGTGATCAACAGCGGCTCGGCCCCCGGTGTGCCCGACAACAAGCTGGAAGCAATCACTTACTATGCGACCGCCCCCGTTCCTTATTCGCCGGAAGACACGGCGGTCAAAGGAAACGGGTTTATCGACAATTGGGGCCAGGCGAACCTGGGCGCCGGTTTCGGCATTCCCGCCGCTTCCATGAACCTGCCCTACTACATTGCTGGGTCGGTGACGACGAACGCGATCCAGTGCACATCGGCCACCCCCACCACCTATAACACTCCAGACGCCGAGTGGAACATGGTCAGCGGCCCACGGCACGTGCTGCGTCTGGTGGACGCCGGCATGGATGCCGCTGGAAACAGTTTCCTGCCACCCACCAACGGTAGTCTGGTGCTAAACGGAAACGGATTCACGGTCGCTTCGGAGGAACCGGTGTACGTGTGGGGAGACTACAACACCGGACCCAACGATCCCTTCTGGCCTAGCGAAAACACCCCGACCACGCCCCACTCCGCGGCGGCAATCATTGCGGATGCGGTTACGCTTCTCTCCAACCCACCGTCGGCTGCTACTGTGCCGACAGCGAACGTCGGTTGGACAGACCTGGAAAGCTTCCTGTTGCCCTATTGCGGAACCAAGAACACCGCTCCCCCCGCAGGAATGGCTGCCTGCGCCAACGGCCGATACGGAAACACCAGCTACTATCGCATGGCCATTGCCGCCGGCAAAAGCGTTCCCTTCCCGCAACCAGCGTGGGGCGGAAATGACATGGGAACCGACGGAGGCATGCACAACTTCCTGCGTTACCTGGAAGACCGCAGCGACAATGGAAACGGAGCCACCGTGAACTATGCCGGCTCGATGATCAGCATGTACTATTCGCAATATGCCACCGGCATATTCAAGTGCTGCAGTTCGGTGTACGGTGCTCCAAAACGTAACTACTTCTTCGACACGCAGTTCCTGAATCCGGCGAACCTGCCTCCAGGTACACCCTCGTTCCAGGACGTCGTGAGCCTCAGCTATCACCAGAACTTCACACCGCAGTAGTCATGCGAACCTGCTCTACCGGCCCGGTTCCGCTTCGGCGGAGCCGGGTCATTTTGTTTGGGTACGGTCCTTCGTAACATGCGTCCGGGCCGACGCTCCCTTATCCTTTAACTTGCGGGGCCGTCCCCGCAGCAGAAGCTTCTTTGGAGGAGCATTGTCGCCGCTAGCCCAACGCCCGCGATCGGCCGCCCCCCGGCGCCCTGACCCCAACCACCAGCACTGGGGAATGCTGGTTTTCGAAAGCCTGTCTGGCGGAGTCCTGGCCATCTTAGTAGTCTTCGCTCTCGTCCTGGTTGTAACTGGCGTTTATCTCATCGCCGTCTGGCCGCTCACGTTTTGGGATCTTGCGAATCTGGGGCTGGAAAACGTTGGCCCCTGGATCGACACTATACTGTTGTCGCTCTTCGCCGGTGGCACTCTTGCGGGATACTATGTGTTCAGCGGCGCTGCCTTCAAACCCAAGCAGAAAGCTCGCGTCCCGGCTTCTTCCAAGTCACACCGATAAAACTGCTGCTCCAGTTCGGAGGCCTGCAATTTTCCACGGGGCTCATTGGTACAATCGTATCCCCGGGAATTGCCGCCGGGGATTGTCGAGATTGTCATCGTCAATCACATGGACTCACCTTCCGATCAGCGCGGTTATGTGTGGTTCCTTTTCCTGGCGTCTGCCGTGGTGGGCATCGGGCTGTTCTTCGTCCCTGCGTTCATCATCCGTCCGTTCACCCACCAGAGTCCGACCGGGCTGGCGCTCGCGATGGCGCTCCGCCAGCGCGCTCCCTGGGGAACTCTCGTCGCCGCCGTCGTTTGTCTCGTACTCGCACTCGTGCTCTGGGGCATCGTCAGCAAAGGGCGCAAGATTGTGCTCGCCTCGGTGATGGTCTTAGTGGCGTTCTCAGCCGTTATGGCTCGCCTGAACTACTTTGAATGGATGTTCCATCCCGTCGACAGCGCGCAGTTTGAGTCCGCGTCTGTCAGCAAACTAGGCAAGGGAGAGATGATCCTCGCCCTGCGCTTCGGGTCCGACGCGCGGGCTTATCCTATTCGCGAAATGGCCTACCACCACGTGTTGAACGATGTCGTCGGTGGCGTTCCGGTGGCCGTCACCTATTGAACGCTCTGTCACACCGGTCTGGTGTGGACACGAACTGTAGGCGGAAGAGCGCTGCATTTCTATCTGGCGGGCATCAACAACCAGAACTTCCTCATGCGCGACAAAGAAACCGGCACCTGGTGGCAGCAGATCACGGGCAAAGCCATCTACGGCCCGCTCAAAGGTGCGTCGCTCGAACTCGTCATGAGTGACGAGTTGACCTTCGGAGAATGGAAGTCGGAAGTGTCCGGCGGCCAGGTGCTGGCCGAGGTGCCGAAGTACGTGAAGGAATACGACAGCGATTGGGAACCGAAGGTGGCCAAGCTTCCGGTGGCGATCAGTTTTCCCGGGACCGAACTCAAATCTCGCGACGTGGTCGTCGGACTGGAGATGGACGGCCCCGGCCGTGCCTATCCCTGGGAAACGCTCATAAAACAGTCGCCCATCGTCGACCGCGTTCAAGGCACGCCGCTGCTGGTCGCAGTCGGCCCTGACGGCAAGTCTTTTCGCGTGTTCATCAGCCGCATCGACGGCAAAGACGCCGAGTTCTTCCTGAAGGGTGAGACCGAGGGCGAGGCGCTCGGCGAGAAAAAGAGTCAGTCGGCTGCGGCGCAGCCCGAGAAATCCGTAGAAACGAAATCCCCAGCCTCACCCGGAGCGAAAGTTGCCGATGTTAAGGCGGACGCGTCGTCCGCCAACAAAGCCGTGACTCCGGCCAAGGTACCCCCAGATCCTCCCAAACCCTGGATCTTGCTCGACACCGCGACTGCCAGCGAATGGAACTTCCAGGGCTGCGCCATCTCCGGCCCGTCGCTGGGCAAATGCCTGGATCGCGTCCCCGCCCTGAAGGATTACTGGTTCGACTGGCGCAACTATCATCCCAACACGACGATTTACAAACACTAGTCGCTCAGCCACGCGCTCACGTTCTCCGCAACGATCACTGTCATCCTGAGCGAAGCGAAGGACCTGTGCAACTTGCTGGGAGAATACACAGATCCTTCGCTTCGCTCAGGATGACAAACCTGCTTCACTGCGGGCTCATTCTTCTGTCCTCGCGGGCTGAACGTAGAGCGCTTTCACGTCGACCACATCGCCATCCACGTACTTGTCGTGGTGGCGAACCCACGCCATGGTGTGGGCCAGGCCGTCCTCGTCGCGGCCCTTGGGCGTGAGATCGAGCCACTGGTAGGTCGCGACCATCGGATCCAGCCCGCGCGCGTAGCTGGAATAAGTATGAAAGATTTCGCCAGCTTTATTCTTATAGAATACGCTTGTGCCCGGTCCTTCTTCGGATGGGAATTCCGTCATGTCGTAGTTGTAATTGACCTTGCCTTTACCCTTGGCCTGCTCCTCCGTCGAGAACGACACGTGATAGTCATAGTTGAAGTCGTTCGCGAACGACGACACCCACTTGAAGCGCCATCCCATGCGCTTTTTGAACGCCTCGATCTCGGGCAGCGTCGCCCGGGAGATCGCCAGGAAGGTTGTGTCGCGGTGCGCGAGATGCACCGCCGCGCCGTCGAAACCGTCGGCCAGGAACGAGCAGCTCGGGCAACCTTCTTTCCATCCCGGAGCGAACATGAAGTGGTAGACGATCATCTGGCTGCGTCCGGCGAACAGATCCGCGAGCGTCTCCTTGCCTTTCGGCCCGTCGAACACATAATTCTGCTCGACCTTCTCCCACGGCAGCGCACGCCGCTGCCGCGCGAGCTCATCGCGCAGCCGCGAGAACTCTTTCTCTTTGCGCAAGAGCTCTTTGCGGGCGGCAATCCATTCAGCTTGCGGCACCACCGTCCCCAGTTCGGTTTTGTTGGTCGTCATTTTGCTGGTTGTCAAGGTTGCCATCGTCGTTTCTCCTCTCGTTCCTGGTCTTCGAATTATCTTGCTGTTTTCCCTTCTTCCCACGAACCATCCTTACAGCGAGGGCGGCAATCCCTCCCGTCGACATCACGCTGCCCGCCATCAACGCTGCGCTGGCCATGCATGCTGGACACATCGGAGCCTCCTCGCACTTCAATGCTGATTGTTGATTGATGGCTGATGATTGTTGATTGAAAATCGGGTCGCGGTTGTTCAATCAACGACCAGACTTCAGCAATCAACCATCAGCCTAACTTCTTGCTTTTGCTCTCAGCCCGCTCGCGGACCCGCGCGTGCATATGGTTCCAGCCTTTTTGCATGCCTTGTTTGTGATCGTCGGGAATAAATCCGAGCGCCATGTGGTGGAACTTGATCAGGGTTCCGCCCTCTTCCTCGCTGAGCCGGTACTGAAGATTCGATACGACGGGATACGACATAAACAGCGGCCCGGTGATTTCGATCAGCGCCGGGCGCTTGATGGCCTGCACGTGTCCCCAGAAATGGCCGTTGCCATCGCCCAGATCGCGGTACCACCGGCCGCCGGGCCAGGGTTCGATCTTCATGGACATCTTCTTGCCCTCGGGCGTGTCATTCTCCGGCCCCAGTTGTTCGAGCAGCGCCTCGAATGTCGCCTCGAGCGACGCTCGCACGTGAATTTCCTGCGTAATGGTCAGTGTAAGGTTCTCAATCCCCTCGGTTGCTGTCGGACTCATCGTCTTTGCTCCTTTTTGCGTTTTTGTGGATGGAATTCGGTTAGCTTCACAAAGTTTCTGAAGATTTCTGTTTTGCCTCGGCGCGGTCTTTCACGCGGAGCAACTGATGTTGCCACAGCCGCTCGAAGGTCTTGGTCCACTCATGCAGCGGGCGGATCGCCTCCGCATTGGTTCGATAGAACATGTGCCGCCCGTGGCGCCGCACCCGCACCAGCCCAACGCGCCGCAGCACTCCCAGATGTTTCGACACCGAGGGTTGCTCCATTCCAAGGGTCGCGACGATGTCCCCAACCGCCCGCTCCTCGAGCGCCAGATAGTTCAAAATGTCCCGCCGGCGCGGCTCTGCCACCGCATTGAACGCATCCGACGTGGTAGCTGCTCTTGGCATGGAGAGAATATATATTCCTATATAGGAATATGTCAAGCGTATTCTTGCAGCTTGTCTCCCGTGACTTGGATTGACTGTTGCACGAAGAATGTTTCTTGGACGAAGGCTCGTCAGGTTCTAGAGCGGGATACTGTCGTGGGCTTGACTTTCCCTTTGAACGATTCGATCCTTTAGTTTCTGGGGCTTAAAGCGGTGGATTGACTTGCAAGTCCAAGACTCTACCGCAAGAAAGTTAAAAAGTTGCTGACTGATTCTAAAGAGCTTATCGCCGGACTAACCGCCTAAGTCTTTTAGAAACAATATTTTGCCCGTAACTGACTGAGCCGCTTAGACTTTTTCGCGATTCTCCTCCAACTCGATCATTCCATTAGACCGAGGGGGAGGGGGGGCCCTCCAAAAAGCGCACGTTGCTTCCCAAAACCAAACTGCAGCCCCCCTTCCTCAGGCGTCTCGGCTACACTCTTTTCCAGCATTTTTTTTATCGCGGAGGAACTCCCTTGTCTGCCATTCGCGCCATTTTCTGGGACGTCGGCGGTGTGCTGCTCAGCAATGCATGGGACCATACGCAGCGCGCGGCGGCGCTCGAGCATTTTCACCTCGACGAGGAAGAATTCCATGACCGGCATGAGATGGTGGTCTCATCGTTCGAGCGCGGCAAGATCACGCTCGATGAGTATCTGGATCGCACGGTTTTCTATCGCACTCGTCCCTTCACGCCGGACGCGTTTCGCGATTACATGTATTCTCTGTCGCAGCCGTTTCCCGACGTGCTGCAATTCGCGCAGGCGCTCACGGACTCCGGCAAGTACTTCATGGGTACGATCAACAACGAATCGCGCGAGCTGAATGATTACCGCATCGAAAAGTATGGACTGCGGAATATCTTCCGGCTGTTCGTGAGTTCGTGCTTTGTGGGATTCCGCAAGCCGGAGCGCGACATTTACCGTCTGGCGCTGGAGACGACGCAGATTCCCGCGGAGCAGTGCTGCTTTATCGATGATCGCGCGCTGAACCTGGAATGTGCCGTCAAGCTGGGAATGCGGACGATCCAGATGCAAGAAGTGCAGCAACTACGCGGAGATCTGGCGAAACTCGGTGTGACAATCTAGAGTTGCAGTGGCACTCGCCTCGCTGCGCTTGGCGGGACGCGCGAAGGCGTCGTCCCCACATCGCCTACGGATTCTTGCGCGGCTGGATGGTTTTCGCGCCCACATTCTGCGGCGCTTCGGATTCGAGCGTGCTGAGCGTTAAGTCGCTGGACCAGCAATCCGCGGCCAGCTTCCATTCGCCGTTACTCTGCCGCGCGCAGACCCAAAGGTACTTGCCGCGTTCTTCGCGGCGTTTGCCGCTGGCGCTCGGAATCAGGGCCTTACAGCGCCCTGCTTCGTAAGCGAGTTCTCCGACGACTTCCACGCGCAACGGTTCCAATTCCACCTCTCCCAGGCCCGCATCAAGCGCGCCAAAGAAAAACTCACGAACAGCCGCGGCCCCGCGGATAGGTGGAGTGTTGGAGCGCAGCACCAGAGCATCGGCAACATATAGGTCGAGCAGATCATCGAGGTGTTTGGTGTTGCACGCCAGCACCCACTCGTGCGCGATGCCACGAACCGCGGCCTCGGCCCGGCTCATGTCGCCGCGCAACGCCGCAGTGGGCCGCAGATCCCGCCCTGAGTCCGCCCGGACGGGATCGGCCGCGGACCGCGCCGCCATCGCTTCCCCGCCGGGAAAATAGTGGTGATGATAGTGATGATGGTAGTGGTGCGTCTCCTGGCCCGTGGGCTGGGTGGTCGCCGGCCTGGTTTCGGGATCGTGACCATCGAATGGGTTGCGCAGCGAGAGAGCGCGCGACGGCGGACGCTGTTCCCGCGCACCTTCTGCCTCCTCGGGTTCAGTAACGGCAATGCCGCACATGGCGCAGAATTTGTTGCCTTCGCGATTGCGGTATCCACAAGTGCGGCAAAGGACCGTGGACGAAACGCCACTGAGGTCTTGCATGGTATCGGCCGTATCGTCGGCGGCCTGCTCCGCGTCGGCTTCGGCCGCCAGACGTTGCGCAGCCTCGAGCGCCGCGGCAATCGCATCTTCACTGGGCTTGGGACGGCGCATTTCGGGCTGCAGCCGGCGGAACAGTTCGTCCATCTCGGCGTTGTGCACCGGCGAGTCAGAAGGTCGGGGATTTCTCTTGTCTTTTTCCAACTTGTCTTTATCCAACTTGTCTTTGTCCCGGATTTGTCCACGCATCGAACTACCCGCTGGGGTCATTCTAGCCCAGCGGCTCGGGCTACCGGCTGGAAAACTCGATCTTGCCTTCGGTCTCGGTTGGAACTCCGTTGCAGGTCGCTGGACGGTACCTCCACGTCCGCACGGTCTGCAGCACATGCCGGTCACCGGCAAGCCCCGCGCTCACCAGAATGAGCGGGCTGTGCACGCGTCCATCGGTTCCTATGATGAAACTGACTTTCACCTTCTGCCCGCGCGCGGCTGGCGTGAACAGCGGATCAGGCGTGGTCAAGGCCTCGGGCGGTTGAACGTCCTGGCAGGCTGGCCGCGAGATGTGCAGCACATCGACGAACTGGGACGCGCGGGCCAGCGTTCTCGACATTTGGCTTTCCCGCTGCTCCAGCGTGGCCGACCGCAGACGCGGCACCGTGGTGCTCACCGCCAGTGCCACTACAGGCAGGAACAAGAGAATCGCAGGCCAGATGCGACGAGACATGAGTTGTACAACTCCCGGTCAAGCGGAAAATCCGCCGAACTGATGTTGAGGGGCAAATCCAGGACCACTCCCAGGCGCAGGCATATCCTTCATTCCGAACAGGTTACGGGCCGTGTCGAGCGAACGAAACGTCTGGAGATGAAACAGATTGCATAACCGGATAGTAAGTCCTCCGGCGGCCGTGACTCAACTCGCAGAGCGCCGCAAAGTCAACAAGGTGATTTCAGGCGGGCAATTCCAGCGGACCGGAACTCCGACTGTGCCCAGACCCCGGTTGGTGTAAAGGGTGAGCCCGCCGATCTTGTACAAACCCCAAACGTATTTTCTAGCTAAGGCCGGCAAATAAAGTGGGCCGACGAAAGGCACGCGCACCTGGCCTCCATGGGTGTGCCCCGAAAGTTGGAGGTCGACGGGATGGCGAGCAACGTGATCGGCATAGTCCGGCTCATGGGCCAACAGGACCGCGGGCTCGTCCGCGGGAATGTCGTGCAGGGTTGCGTCAAGGTCAGGGTCGCCCTCTAAAACATCGTCCACACCGCCCAGCCAGAAGCGCGCGCCATCGCGTTCGATCGCAGTCGATTGGTTGGACAGCACCTGAATTCCCGCGGAGCGCAGCGCACTGGTCACGCGATCCGGATCGGTCGCGGCGTCATGGTTCCCCATCACCGCCCACAGGCCGTGAGGCGCTTGCATCTGGCGCAGCAGTTGGGCGCAGGGTTCTGCGGCAGCCCCTGCCGCTGCTGCATCCCCGAAGAGCGGCACGGAAACGAAATCTCCGGTCAGCACGATCAGTTCTGGGCGCAAACCATTGACCATGCCGATCGCCGAGCGCAGCGGATGAACAGAAAAATGAGGATCGTAATGGAAATCGCTGAGCAGAGCGATAGTGAAGCCTTCGAGCCGGGCGGGCCAGCGACGAAGGGCAATTTCCTGGCGCACGATGCGGGGACGGTTGGGCTCGAGCAGCACAGAGTCGGCGGCGAGTGCGGCCACGCCGGCGGCCGCCGCGAGGCGGATAAACTTCCGCCTGGTCGTAGGAAGAAAAGGCAATCGGTTTCGGGCCTTCACACTGCGGAATGGAGCGGCACGCAGTCTCTGTTTGTCAGCATAACGCGACTTCGAGGCTTCGCGATATGACGAGGAATGCTCCCGCTCAGAAAGCAAAGGTCGCTTGCAGTTCAATGCGGCGGTTGGCAGTGCCGCCTTGCGAGAACGGGCCTCCCTGAAGAGCGTTGGACTTGCCAAAGATTGGAGAACCCAGAACCGCGTTGGGATTGGCCACGTTCACGTTGTTGAACACATTGCGCGCCCCCACACCGAGAGTGAGATTGTAGCGTCGGTCCGAATTGGACGAAGTGTTGAAGCCACCGCCGCCGCCGAAGAGCGGGCCGCGCGGGCCACCGCCGCCGCCCCGTCCACCACCGCCGCCGCCCTGGCCCTGACCTTGATTGCCAGCGGCGGCTTTTGTTTTGGGTCCGATTCCGAAGGTTTTGGTGAGGCGCAGGTTCAGGACGAAATGGGCCGGGCCGGTTTCCGAGTTGACGGGCAAAAGTTTTCCCGCTCCGGAAGCATCGAAATTCCCAAACTGCGTGCAGTAAACGGTGCCATTCGGGTTCGCACCAGGGCAGGTGGCGGTCGATAGCCCGGGACGATCGTTGTATTGAAAATCTCCGTTTTCATCGATCGGCGACGTGATCGAGAACGGAGAACCGGAACTGACCACCATAAAGGGACTCAGACGGAACAGATAAGGGAAGGCAATGCTGCCGCCGAGAAAGAGTCTGTGGCGGACATCGAACGAAGCACGGCCCCAGTCCTGACTAATGTCGTAGGAATTCGTCGGGAAGCTGGAAACGCCGGAAGCATCGCTGTTTGCATATCCCAGAGTGTAGAAGCCGAACAGTTGGACCTTGGCGCCGATGCGGACGTTGGTGTTCAGGATCAGCTGGTTTTGCTTGAAATTGCCCTCGGACACGTAGCAGTAGACATTGCCTCCAGTCAGACTTCCGCAGCCTGGAACGCCGGACGGCGGTGCACAATTTGGCAGACCGAGCTGCGAGCAAGGCGCTCCGGGAAACGGGGCATTCGCGTTGACGGTAAGGAACTGGTCGAAGCCGCGCGAGTTCAGGTAAGTGGCGGACACGGTTGCTGACTTGGTGACCTGGCGTTCCACACTCACGGCGCCTTGCATGGTATAGGGCGCCTGCAGTCTGGAGTTGATCCGATAAACGTTAGACGTGGACGAGGTGGTTGGTCCGCAGTTCGAGAAACCCGTGCTTGAGAAGTTCGGGAGAGGTACGTCGACACCGGGGAAGCAGGTCGGGTTGTTGATAATGAACTGCTGTTGGGTGACACCGTTGAAGCGTTCCGCCTGCAGGATCTGTCCGGACTGAAAGCGGTTATAAAAAATGCCGTAGCCGCCGCGAATGACAACTTTGGGGGGAGTGCTCCGGCCGCCAACGCCCCAGGCAAAACCGACGCGAGGAGCAAAGTTACCGTGGTCGTGAATCGAGTTCTGCGTTTCGAAGCGAAGGCCGGCGCTGATTGTGATGTTGGGCCGCACCCGCCAGTCGTCTTGAATGTAGGGTTCGAAGTCATAGTAGGTGACCTCGGAAGTGGGCAGGCCAGTGGTGTAGGTCAACGTGGTTGCGTACGGAGTGCCACTGACGACTCCGGTCAGGACCTGCTCGGCATAGAGGTTGGAGATGGGACACGGCGGATTGCCCCCGATGGTGCAACTGCCGGGCGGTGGATTTATGGTTGGTGGCGGAACATCCGTGGGAGTGCTTAAGGAAGAGAAGTTGAATGTGCCGTTGAATCCCGCCCTGGAATAGCTCGTATCCTGCGTAGCGCGGAATCGTCCGCCGAACTTGAGCACGTGATTGCCGTGAATGAGCGAGGTATAGTTCTGCAGTTCATAGCGATTTTGGAGGTCATTGGAGTTACCCGAGCCGCTGCCGCCGCCACTGAAAGCGCCGATCACATTCACCGTAGGATTGGTGTCCCCTGGAGTCTGGAGACTGTTATCGCGGACGTACTGGAAACGTGTTTCGTTGACGATCTTCGAGCCGTAAACCTGCGTATCGCCGATTTGCACGGTGTCTTCAGTGTTCTTGGTGGAGCAATCCTGGGACGGGAGGCTGAATAGGCCAACGCAATTATTGGTTTCCGTGTCGCGATAATACTGGTAGCGCGCAGTCAGCGTGTTGTTCTTCGACAGCGCCCAATCGAGGCGCGGACTGAGATTCGTGCGCTGCCGCGGATTGGGAATGGATTCAATCAACGACGTTTGTTCCAATGTTGTGGGATCGAGGATCGGGGTGTTAATTGCCGTCAGTTCGTTGATGTTGCGGCGCTCGAGGTTGAAGAAAAAAGATGCTGTCTTGCCTAGCGGGCCTCCGATGTTCCCGTTGTATTGCGTGGTGTAGTACGGCTGCTCCGGGCCGGCGAAGGGATTCGGCGAATTGAAAGCGGAGTCGTTGCCGATGACGAAAAGCTGCCCGTGGTATTTATCGGTTCCCGGCTTGGTAAAGATTTCGATGCGGCCGTAGCCCAGCTGGTCGTATTCGGCGGAGAACGGGTTCTGATTGATGCGGATTTCGCGAATGGACGACTTGGGCGGGAGCTGGCCGGCGGTGAAGCCGTCGATGTACATCTGCCCGCCGTTGGGTCCCGCGGAAGGCCCGGCCAAGGCCTGGAGATCCGTCAGCAACTCGTCGGGATCGTCGGGCAGAGCTTCGAGTTCCTTGCCGGAAATCACGATGGCCCCGGCGTTGTTCGAGGGATTCACATCGACCGTCGGCGCGGTGTCCGAAACCTGAACTTTCTGGGTCTGCACTTCGATGGTCATCGCTACGTTCAGCTTCAATGCCTGGTCGATGATCACAACATTGTCGTTCTCATACAGGGTGAATCCCTCGGCAGCGACAGTAAGAATGTATTTGCCAGGCTGCAAGGTCTTGAATTCATACATGCCCTGGGCGTTGCTCTGGACCACAATCGGAGATCCGGCGGCAGGCGTCATGATCACGCTGGCATTGGGAATGACCGCGCCCGAGGGATCGGTGACCTGTCCGCGGAGAGCGCCAGAGGGAGTTTGCGCCCCTAACCCACCCACCAACAGCGAGAATAAGAACACGACGAAAAAGAAACGTGAGCACTTCTCAACCATCATTATCATTTTCCTAATTTATTGTGAGCGAATGAACCGTAGAACAATCCTTGTCCGAGAGCTTGAAAAAGTTATGGACCACCCTCGCCGCCGGGAGTGCCACCTAAACTCCAGGGTGCCAGCATCATGGCCTGACTGCCTGAAGGTACCGCTTGAAGAATCGGTTCGACTCCACTCAGAAGCGTGATCGCGGTGCCACCGGAGGCGGCCGAGCCTTGAGTGGCTACGATGAGCACGGCATCGCCTTTGTGGAGATCGGCGAGTGTAACTGCGGGCATGCGGGTCAGCATTTGCTGAAAATCGAAGGCCCCGCCCTGACGCATCCCTCCGCCCGTTCCTCCGCCACCCATTCCCCCGCCACCCGTGCCTCCGCTCTGGTTCGTCCCGCTGGAAGAGGCGCTGGGTTGCTGGCCGTTCCCAGCGGCGGAGGCAGATCCGGTGCCCGAAGAACCGGCCGCTCCCGGAGTTCCAGGAAGCATGGCGCTTTTCAGGCGCATCGCGATGCGTTGCGCCATTTCAGGGGGCAGCTTGTGAAGCTGCGATTCCGCCGATACCTTCACCTGGACTGCTTTCTTGCTCAATAGATCTTGAACGCTGATCGTGCCCGCGCTTGCATCCGCGGAAATGACCGTGCCCGCGACATTGCGGAAGGAACCAGTGACGATTTCTTCCGCCGTCAACTCGGATCCGTCAGCGCTCCGGTCGCCACGCGCCCGGAGCTGGTCGCCCGGCTGCACTTCCTGCAAGGAGCTGGGCTTGGCGTCATCGAACTTCACCGAGTCCGGCGAGTAACGCCGGAACACTGTGGTTTTCGAGGTGCGCACGGCGATATCTTTCTTGCCTCCCATGCTCGTCACTGAAATGGTCACCGTACCGGTGGCTGGGTCAACCGCGCCGACTAAACCGCCCAGGCCGCGCTTCTGCCAATCCTGGCGCTCTTGCTCGTGCCGCGCTTCGAGGTCCGAGTGTGAGATCACGATGATTTCCAACGCGGCGATCGACGTGGCATCGGCTGCTGCTTGGCCGCGTACCCGGACCCTATCGCCCACCTGCAAGTCCTGCAATTGGACGGGCGCTGCATCCTTGAGGTCCTTCGCGCCCGCTGCGATGCGCAGCAGGCGAGCGTTGGGCTGCACCGTGACCGCGACCTCGGGACCGGAATCAGGCGCCAGGGTGATCATGTTTCCGTTGATAGCTTTGATGGCGCCGATGCGCCGGGCAATCGCAGGCTGGCCCGCATCCTGAGCCTGGATCATGGCCGATGCGAAGCAGGCCGGAAGAAACTGCGAACCGGATACGATGATGACGGACGAGATCAAGGCCGCGATGACTGCTCTTTTCGATTTTGTCTTCATACGTCCCACCTTCTAATTTACATGGCCGCGAGCCCGGAACTGCATGGTTTACAAAGTTTTACCCAGCAACAATTGACCTTACAAACCGGCGAAATTGGCAAGCCGGACAGGCCAATTTCGCGGGCGAATTCTCCGCACCGGGGAACCATAGTGCTAATAGACGACGAGGGCACACCCAGCTACGATTTTCGTTGGGAAGTGTTCCGAAATCGGCCTTTAGGATGCGTGTATCTATTTTACGTTGCTTTCTGTGTTGGACGATGTTGCTGATCGTTCCGGTGTCGCTCTTGGGCCAGACTGGGTTGAGTCAGACTGGGGCGAGCCAGACCGGGTTGACCCAGACCGCATCGGGTCAGGCCGAGCAGGGACAGACCGGAGCTGCGGTTCTTCGGACGCAAGGGGGAGTTTGGGTTAACGGTTATGAGGCGCAGGATTACTCCGCGGTCTTTCCCGGGGACCTGCTGGAAACCAAGGTTGGATCTCAAGCGACCCTGAACATGGAGGGATCAACGGTGCTGATTCAGCCGGAAGCGGTGGCCAAGCTGCAAAACAACTTGCTGGAACTGGATCACGGCAGTGTCTCGGTAGGAACCTCGAAGAGTTTCAAGGTGCGAGTGAACTGCATCACGGTAGTTCCTGTCCTCAACGAATGGACTCAGTACGACGTGACCAACTTGAATAGGACCATTCAAGTGGCGGCCCGCAAGAATGATGTAAACGTCGAGCGCGAACCGGATCACCGCACACCGTCGCCGCAAACGGAAGCGTCGCGCGGGTCGACGGTTCATGAGGCGGAACAGAAGGGTTTCGATGAATCAGAGATCTGTGGACCACCGGCACGGCCCGCCGGAGCCGGCACGACCGTGAATCCGAAATGGATCGCGGTGGGAGCGGCAGGGGTGGGTGTGTTAGTCTGCATCCTGCTCTGTCGTGGCACTCCGTCGAAGCCCCCCATTAGCCCTTCGACGCCTTGAGGACACCGTCGTTAAGGGCAAGCTTCGAAGCGAAGCTTCGAAACCAAGCTTCGCACCCAAGCTTCGAATCCAACCTGTCAGCGATCACAAAATTCGTTCGTGCGTGTAGCCGGCGGCGACTAAGGCCGCCAGAAGTTCCGCGATATGATCGGGGCCGCGGGTTTCCATGGTGATGTCAATGGCTGTATCGCCAAGATTGACGCCGTGGTAGGCGCGGTCGTAGGCAGTCTCAACGATGTTGGCGCGATGGTCAGCCAAGATTCCGGTGAGACGGTGCAGCGCACCGGGATAGTCGGGCAGGTGAACGCGCAAGCGAACCAGGCGTCCGTCTTTGACCAGGCCGCGCTCGATGATTCGCGAGAGCAAGGTAACGTCGATGTTGCCGCCGCAGACCAGAACTGCAACGCATTTGCCCTGCAGAGGCAGCTTACGGTTCAGGACGGCAGCGATGGCGGCTGCTCCGGCGCCCTCGGCCAGCGTTTTTTCGCGCTCCAGCAGTAAGAGAATCGCGTTCGCGATTTCTTCCTCTTCCACGGTCACAATGCCGTCGACGTATTTTTGAACCAATGGAAGGGTACGTTCTCCGGCGCGGCGGACGGCGATTCCGTCGGCAATGGTCTTGGCAGACTCCAGAGTAACGGGCTTGCCCGCGCTCACCGCGGCCTTCATGGAAGGAATGCGGGCGGGCTGAACACCGAAGATCTGTACGGCAGGATTGGTTTCTTTGACGGCGCAGGCTATTCCGCCGATAAGACCGCCACCACCGATGGGAGCAACGATTGCCTCAATGCTGGGATGTTGCTGCAGGATTTCAAGACCGAGAGTTCCCTGCCCCGCGATGACGGCGTCGTCATCAAAGGCATGAATGATCGTCAGGCGTTCTTCTATACTTTGCTCGACCGCTTTTTCATAGGCCTCGTCATAATTGGCGCCGTGAAGCAGAACCTCGGCCCCGTAGGCGCGAGTCGCAGAAACTTTGGTGAGCGGCGTGGGCAGCGGCATGACGATGCGCGCGTGGATCTTGTGGCGTCCTGCGTGGTAAGCCACGCCTTGCGCATGATTACCGGCGGAGGCAGCGATCACTCCGTGGGAACGTTCCTCCGGATTGAGCGTTAGCAGCTTGTTCAGGGCGCCGCGCTCTTTGAAAGCGCCGGTGCGTTGCTGGTTATCGAGCTTGAGGAAGATGGAATTGTTGGTCAGCCCGGAAAACGTCTCTGAGCGCGGGCAGGGAGAGACGCGGATGTCGGCGCGAATTCTTTCGAGAGCGGCCTGGATGTCGGAGAGTTGGATCATGACGATGGAGCAGACATCTTACAACGGTCGTTAGTCGTTAGTCGTTGGCCAGATCGATATCGGCTAGCGATTTCGGCTAACTAGGAGCGACCGACGACCAACGACGCATTTATGAGGCGATTTGTCGTGCCGCGGAAACCTGGGGAGCAATTGGGCGGACCGCGAGCGCCTTCAGGTAGGAATCGACACCGGCGGCGGCTTTGCGGCCTTCGGAGATTGCCCATACAACGAGCGATTGGCCGCGACGCATATCGCCGGCGGCGAAGACTCCTGGAACCGACGACATGTAGTTCTGGTCGGTGGCAACGTTGCCGCGGTTGTCGAGTTGGACTCCCAACTGCTCGATCATGCCGCTGCGCACCGGCCCGAGGAATCCCATGGCGATCAGGATCAGATCGACGTCCATGGTGAACTCAGTGCCGGCGGTCGGCTCAAACTTCGGGGGAGGGCCGACCCTTACACCGTGAAGCTGCGTGACGTTGCCGTTTTCGTCACCAGTAAACTTGGTGGTGCCGATGCTCCAGTCGCGCACGCCGCCTTCTTCGTGCGCGCCTTCGATGCGCAACTGCATGGGCCAGAGCGGCCACGGCGTCTTGGGTGAGCGCTCGTCTGGCGGCTTGGGCATGATCTCGAATTGATGGACCGACAGCGGCTTCTGGCGGTGGACCGTGCCCAGGCAATCGGCGCCGGTGTCGCCACCTCCGATGATCACCACGTGCTTGCCGGTCGCAAGAATGTCGGCCGCCGGGTCGAGCGTGTCGCCGTGGCAGCGCTTGTTCTGCTGCGGGAGGAAGTCCATCGCGTAGTGAATTCCCTTGAACTCGCGTCCGGGAACTGGCAGGTCACGCGGATGCTCGGAGCCGCCCGCCAGCACGATGGCGTCGAACTCGCGGCGCAGGTTCTCGACGCCGACGTTCTTACCCACCTCAGCGTTGGTCACGAACTTCACGCCCTCGGCGGACATCTGTTCGAGGCGGCGGTCGATAATGTGCTTTTCCAGCTTGAACTCGGGGATGCCGTAGCGGAGCAATCCGCCAATGCGGTCGTTTTTCTCATACACCGAAACCGTGTGACCGGTGCGGCAGAGTTGTTGGGCCGCCGCCAATCCTGCCGGACCTGATCCGACGATGGCGACTTTTTTCCCGGTGCGGATTTTAGGCGGCTCGGGGCGGATCCAGCCTTCGAGGAATCCGCGCTCTACGATATTTTTCTCGTTCTGTTTGATCGTGACCGGAGGCTGATTAATTCCCAGAACGCAAGAGGCTTCGCACGGCGCGGGACAGATGCGGCCGGTGAACTCGGGAAAATTGTTGGTGGCGTGAAGCTGGCGCACAGCGTCTTTCCAGCGGCCGCGATAGACCAGATCGTTCCAGTCGGGGATGAGATTGCTGACCGGGCATCCCGTCTGGCAGAAGGGAACGCCGCAATCCATGCAGCGAGCGCCCTGCTTGCGGAGTTTTTCTTCGGGAAAGTCCTGGTAGATCTCGAACCAGTCGTTGACGCGCTCCGCCACCGGGCGCCGCGGGGCCAGTTCGCGCGAGTAATCCATGAAGCCGGTCGTTTTACCCATGCTGCACCTGCTCTTGCTGCATCGGCTCGGCTTTCGCCAGGACGGAGACGGGCTGACTCGGAATGTAGGCCTGCTCGCTGCGGGCCACGCTCAGCACTCGCTTGAATTCGTGCGGAAAGACTTTGATGAAACGGGACATCGTCTCGTTCCAATTGTCGAGAATCCACTTGGCGCGGCGGCTGGCAGTCAACTCCAGGTGTGACAACAGCAGATCTCTGACGATCACCACATCCGGCTCATCGAGCAATGGCTCCAGATCGACCGAGTCCAGATTGCAACGCCTGTCGGTAAAGTCTCCACGCTCGTCGAAGACATAGGCGACTCCGCCGCTCATGCCGGCAGCGAAATTTCTGCCGCAGGAACCGAGCACCAGCACGATGCCGTTAGTCATGTATTCGCAGCCGTGGTCGCCGACGCCCTCGACAACCGCCGTCGCTCCGGAGTTGCGGACGGCAAAGCGTTCGCCGGCGACTCCGTTAAAGAACGCTTCGCCGCTTGTCGCACCGTAAAGGGCGACATTGCCGATAATGATGTTTTCTTCCGGAGCGAATCCTGAAGCGCGCGGCGGAAACACGATGAGTCGACCGCCAGAGAGACCCTTGCCAACGTAGTCGTTGGCTTCGCCCTCGAGCGAAAGCGTGACGCCCCGGGCGAGGAACGCTCCCAGGCTCTGGCCGGCCGAGCCAGTGAGGTGAACGCGGACGGTGTCGTCGGGCAGTCCGGCCGAGCCGTAACGGCGCGCGATTTCGCCGCTCAGCATCGTTCCCACTGAGCGGTGAATGTTGCGCACGGGAAACTTCACTTCAATCGGCGCCAGGGTTTCGAGAGTGGCGGCCACTTGTAAAAGAATCTTGTGATCGAGCGCCTGCTCCAGGCCGTGATCCTGCGCCTGCACGCGGCGCCGGGCGACGCGCGAGGGTACGGGCGGGTTGTAGAGGATCGCGGAAAAGTCGAGACCTTTGGCCTTCCAATGGTCTTTCCAGTAATCCACGGCCGGCTCCACATCGAGCATATCGACCCGGCCCACCATCTCGTCGACGGTGCGGAATCCCAGATCCGACATGTACTGGCGAAGCTGTTCGGCGATAAAGAAAAAGAAATTGATGACGTGCTCGGGCTGTCCCTTGAACTGCTTGCGCAGTTCTGGGTCCTGCGTGGCGATGCCCACCGAGCAAGTGTTGAGATGGCACTTTCGCATCATGATGCAGCCCATCGCGATCAGCGGAGTCGTGGCGAAACCGAATTCCTCGGCGCCCAACAGGGCGGCAATGGCCACGTCGCGACCGGTCTGCAGTTTGCCGTCGGTTTGAACGCGGATACGGCTGCGCAGATCGTTTAGCAGGAGCACCTGCTGCGTTTCCGCGAGACCTAACTCCCACGGAATACCTGCGTGTTTGATCGAACTTAACGGAGACGCGCCGGTACCGCCGCTGTCGCCACTGATTAACACGACGTCGGCGTGCGCCTTAGCCACGCCCGCCGCGACCGTGCCTACGCCAATTTCCGCAACCAGCTTCACGGCGATGCGCGCATGCGGGTTCACGTTTTTCAGGTCGTAGATCAGTTGCGCGAGGTCTTCGATCGAATAGATGTCGTGGTGCGGCGGCGGCGAGATCAGTCCAACGCCAGGGATGGAATGCCGGAGCCGCGCAATCACTTCATCGACCTTGTGGCCGGGGAGTTGGCCGCCCTCGCCAGGTTTGGCGCCTTGTGCCATCTTGATCTGCAACTCGTCGGCGTTGACGAGGTAGTTTGCGGTTACGCCAAAACGCGCCGAGGCGACCTGCTTGACGGCGCTGCGGCGAAGATCTCCGTTGGGGTCGGGCTGGAATCGTGCCTCGTCTTCTCCACCTTCGCCGGTGTTGGATTTGCCGCCGATGCGGTTCATGGCGATGGCCAGAGTTTCGTGGGCTTCCTTGCTGATGGACCCGAACGACATGGCGCCCGTGGTGAAACGCTTTACGATTTCTTTGGCGGGCTCGACTTCATCGAGCGGAACTGGGGTGTCGCTCTTCTTCAACTTCATCAGGCCGCGCAGGGTGCAGAGGTTGGCGCTCTGTTTGTCGATGAGGTCGGTGTATTCCTGAAATGTCTTAAAGCTATCCTGACGGACTGCTTGCTGCAGCTTGCTGATCGTCAACGGATTGAGCAGATGATATTCGCCGTCGACGCGCTGGTGATAACTGCCGCCGACGGAAAGCTCGGTCTCAAACTCGGTCAGCGGGCGGAAGGCGTAATCGTGCTTCATCAGGGCTTCGGCAGCGACAACGGAGAGTCCAATTCCTTCGAGGCGCGAAGTGGTGCCGGCGAAGTAGGCGTCAATCAATTCTTTGTTCAGGCCGATGGCTTCGAAAACCTGAGCACCCTGATAGCTTTGCAGCGTGGAGATCCCCATCTTCGAGAAAGTCTTCAGCAGACCCTTCTTGATGGCCTTCATGTAGTGCTTCACGGCGAGTTCGGGCGTGATGCCATCGCCCAACTCGCCGCGCCAGACCAGGTTTTCGACGCTTTCAAGGCCAAGATATGGATTAATCGCGCTGGCTCCGTAGCCGCTGAGCAAGGCGAAATGCATGACTTCACGCGGCTCGCCGGATTCGGTGATCAAAGCAACCTGAGTCCGCGTCTCTTCCCGGACAAGTAAGTTATGAACCGCCGCCAGCGCGAGCAGGCATGGAATCGGAGCATAGTCTTTGTCCACGCCGCGATCCGAAAGAATCATCAGCGAGTATCCCGCTTTTACCGCGAGTGAAGCTCTCTGGCACAGTTCGTCGAGAGCGCGCTTCAGTCCTTCTTCGCCGTCCTTCGCACGAAATAAAGCCGGGAGCGTGGTGGCTAGTAAATCGCGATTCGAGACCCGGCGCAGCTTCTCCAATTCTCGATTCGAGAGCAGCGGGTGCGCCAGCTTCAGCATGTGGCAGTTCTCCGGCGCTTCCTCCAGGATGTTGCGCTCGCTCCCGATGTAGCTGATGAGCGACATCACCATTTCCTCGCGGATCGGATCGATGGGAGGATTGGTGACCTGCGCGAACAATTGCTTGAAGTAGTTGAACAACGACTGCGGCTTGTCAGAAAGACAGGCCAGCGGTGTGTCGGTGCCCATTGAACCAACGGGTTCTTCGCCCTTCGAGGCCATCGGGGTGAGAATCATCCGCAGATCTTCGTCGCTGTAACCGAAGGCACGCTGGCGGCGAAGCAGCGTCTCCGCGTCCGGAAAGTGCATGCGCGTAGGTTCGGGCAACTGATCGATCGTGATCTGATTCTCTTTCACCCACTGGGCATACGGCTGGCGCGAGGAAAGCTTCTGCTTGATCTCCTTATCGGAGATGATGCGGCCTTCGACGGTGTCGACCAGGAACATCTTGCCCGGCTGCAGGCGCCCTTTGCTCTTGACCTGCTCGGGCGCGATGTCGAGCACTCCTGCCTCCGAAGCCATGACCACCAGATCGTCATGCGTGACGACATAGCGTCCGGGACGGAGGCCGTTGCGGTCGAGCGTGGCGCCGATGACGCGGCCGTCGGTGAAGGCGATGGCGGCGGGGCCGTCCCAGGGCTCCATCAGACAGGCGTGGTACTCGTAGAAGGCGCGCTTCTCCGGCTTCATGTGCGGATTGCCCGACCACGCCTCGGGAATCAGCATGGCCATCACGTGCGGCAGGCTGCGTCCCGATTGCAGGAGCAGCTCGACGGCGTTATCGAAGTTCGCGGAATCGCTGCCGTCAGGAGCAATGATGGGATTGAGTTTTTTCAGGTCGTCGCCAAAAAGTGGCGACTGCAGCAGCGACTGCCGGGCTTGCATCCAGTTGACGTTGCCGCGCAGAGTGTTGATCTCGCCGTTGTGGGCGACGTAGCGGTAAGGGTGGGCCCGCTGCCAACTCGGAAAGGTGTTCGTTGAAAACCGCTGGTGGACCAGGCACAACGCGCTGACCGCATCGGGATCGGAGAGTTCGCGGTAGAAGTTGGTGATCTGCGAGGCGAGCAGCAATCCCTTGTATACGATGGTGCGGCACGAGAGCGAAGGGAGGTAGAACATCTCGGCGTCTTCAATGCCCGACTCGCGAATTTCATTTTCCGCCCGCTTGCGCACGACGTAGAGCTTGCGCTCGAAGGCGTCTTCGTCCATGCAGGAATTACAGCGCACGAAGATCTGCTGGATGTACGGCTGCGAGGCCCGTGCCACGCGGCCGATTGCCGAGGCATAGACCGGAGTATCGCGCCAGCCTAGCAAGGTCAGGCCTTCTTCGCGGATGATGCGTTCAAGAATTCCCTCGCATTGCAGCCGCTGGTGCTTCTCCACAGGCAAAAAGGTCATGCCGACGCCATAAAGCCCAGGCCTCGGAAGAGCGAAGCCAAGCTTCTCGCATTCGCGCGCGAAGAACTTGTGTGGAATTTGGATGAGGACCCCGGCGCCGTCGCCGGTTTCCGGGTCGCAGCCGCAGGCGCCACGGTGCGCCAGATTGAGCAGCACCTGGATTCCCTTGCGGATGATGTCGTGACTCTTCTGGCCGCTAATGCTGGCGACAAACCCGATCCCGCAGGCGTCGTGCTCGTGGGCAGGGTTGTAGAGACCCTGCGCGGGCGGCAGGCCGTTCGAGTTTAGACGCGTCGTCGTCATCATCGTCATGGAATCCGACTTCGTCCGGTGGACTGAATTCCCTTCGAATCACTGGTTTTGGGCGTGTTTGCCAGGGCGAGCTTGGCACGACCTTAGAGTGTCGCACACTTCTGCTCAGGAACAGCCGTTCGTATTCTCTTGCCTGAGCGTACGCAAAGTACAATGCAGAATTTCGATGCAAGCTATGCAAATTTCAGAGCGCACTTGATGGGGTCGATTCCGGGTAATTAACCTTGAACGCGGTCGTCTCCGCTATAATTTCGCTACTTTAATTTCGCCCCATCCCAATGGACTTTGATCAGCTCATCACGTTCCTGGAAGTTGCGCGGCAAGGGAGCTTTTCCCGTGCCGGGGAGAAGGTTTTCCGCTCACAGTCGGCGGTCAGCGCCCAAATCCGGCAACTCGAGCAGGAGTACGGCGACCGGCTGCTCGATCGCTCCGGCAAGACCGTCAAACTGACTCCGGCGGGCCAGGTTTTCTATGAATACGCCGAACGCCTGAAGAATCTGCGGGATGAGTCGCTGATGGCGGTGGCCGACCACAGCGGCACTCCGCGGGGCACGCTGCGCGTTGGCGCCAACGAGGCTACGTGTTTGTATGTTCTGCCGGAGGTTTTCGGCGAATATTGTCGGCGCTATCCACCGGTGCAGATCAGCATCTATCGCAATTTCAGTTACAAAATCGTGGAAAAGCTAGAAAACGGGCAGGTGGAGGTGGGCATTCTTACTTTGCCGATCCAGTCTCCCAGCCTGAAGATCCAGCCTATTTTCCGCGACAAGCTGATGTTGATGGTGAGCCCTAAGAATCCGCTGGCCAAATTCAAGGTGGTACCGGTTAGCGAGATTGTGAAGCATCCGCTGCTGTTTCCGAAGACCGGGCACACGCGCAGGCTGCTGGACAAGCTGTTTCGACCCCACGCCGCCGAACTGCAGGTGCGAATGGAACTGCCCAGCATCGGGATGATCAAGAGCTTCGTGGCCGCTGATCTGGGAGTGTCGCTCATCAGCGCGTCCTTCGCACGGGACGAAGTGGAAAGCGGCCGGGTCAAGCTGATCGAGATTGAAGACGCAGTGCTGTACCGCGAACTGGGACTGGCCTACCGGCGCGACCGAACGTTATCGGTGGCTTCGACCGCGTTTGTTGCTCTGTTGCGGCAGTTCGCCACGCAATTGAAGAAGATGGACGACTAGGGACTGGAGAAACTGATATCTGATATCGATATCAAAGGAGCCCGTAGGTTGACCTCCCATCGCGGTCTCTGCGGATTTTTCTCCGCGACGATCGCAGAGAAGAGCTCGGGTTCGAGTTACCTGAAATATCGATGGCATCTATCGGAATTTTGAATTTCTCCTGGGCCGGGGCGCGGGACTACTCTTAGCTTGTAGTTGTCCCCGGCATCGAATATTTTCATGACCACCCTCATCCAGAAGTCCACGCGAATTACATCGACAGGCACAGGTATGTCGACACGAATTACGTGTCTTCTGGAGGACGGGATCGGATGAAGTAAAGCAATCTTAAGAGAATCACCCGAACCCACCGCCAGAAGCGATCTGGCGGTGGGTTTTTCTTTGCCCCAAAACTGTGAAACGGAGCTGGACATATGAGCGAACATATCAGCGAACAAAGAACCGGACGACCGCGGCAAAGCAGATTCGAGCGAGGCGATGAGTTGGTGGTGATGAAGTTCGGCGGCACGTCGGTAGAGGATGCCGCCGCGATCGGCCGGCTCATCGGTATCGTGCGGAGCAGACTCAGCGCGCAGCCGGTGGTCGTGGTCAGTGCGCTGGCCAGAGTGACCGATCAACTGCTGGAAGCGGGAAACGCGGCCGCTAGCGGACATCTCGGCTCGGCGCTCGCGACGGTGCGGAGCATTTATGTTCGGCATGAGCAGTTAGCGGACTCGCTCGTCAATGAATCCACATATAGCGCCCTCGATCACGAACTGCGCAGCGAGTTTCGGGCGCTGGAAAAGCTTCTGCACGATCTGGAAGCTTCACGCCAACTCGATCTCAAATCACAGGACCATTTGCTGGGCTTTGGGGAATGCTTTTCCAGTAGGCTGGTGAAAGAGGCTCTGCGCCAGGCCGGAGTAAACGCGGCGCATGTCGACGCGCGGGCGTGCATCGTGACCGATGCACGTCATGGTCAAGCTGGCCCAGTCTGGGACGCGACCGAGCAGAGGCTGCAGCAGGCTTTGAGTCCGTTGCTCGAGAGCGGGCAGGTACCGGTGTTGGGAGGGTTTATTGCTGCCACCTGCGACGGAGTGCCAACGACGTTGGGGCGCGGCGGGTCCGACTTCAGCGCTGCGATTGTTGGGGCAGCGCTGCGTGCCACCCGCATCGAGATCTGGACTGACGTGGATGGCATCATGACGGCCGATCCCAAGCTTTGTTCCGACGCGCGCGTGATCCGCAAGATGAGTTTTGATGAGGCGGCAGAGTTGGCTCACTTTGGAGCGAAAGTCCTGCATCCTTCGACGCTGGCTCCGGCCGTGCGGGAGAACATTCCCGTCTATATTCTGAATTCGAGACGGCCGGAAGGCGAAGGAACGGAAATCGTCGCCCGCGTAAAAGGCGGCAGCCCTGTGAGCGCCATCACCGCGAGGAGAACCGTGGCGGCGGTTGAGATTGAGTCCCCGCAGGGGGTAGGCTCGGAGTTGTTGCTTGCGGTGTATGCGGCATTCGACCGGCATTCCTGCTCGGTGGATTTGATGGCGACTTCGCTGGGGCACGTGTCGTTGCTGGTCGGATCGACGGCGGCATTGCCCGCGATTGCTGCCGATCTCCGAGGCGTTGCCGACGTGCGCTGGGAAAATCACAAGGCGCTGGTGTGCCTGGTGGGAGAAAACATTCGACGCCAGCCGGACGTGGCCAGCCGTGTTTTCGCAGCTGTGTCGGACATGGACGTGCGCGTAGTATGCCAGGGCGCTTCGGACCGCACGATTTCTTTCCTGGTGGAAGAGTCGAAAGCTGATGAGTCGGTGCAGCGCCTGCACGGAATATTCTTCCCCCAACAAGAACCCGCGCGAGACTGGGGAGGGATCTCCAGCGCTTTCTGCCAGGCAGGTTGACCAAAGCGCCGAGTCAGTTGCCGAGCTTGGCGGCTTTTGACGCACTGGCACCCGAAGCAGGCACCGGTTCAATGATGTGCAGACCGCACTCGGTCTTGGCAAATCCGGGCCAACGGCCGGCCCGCGGATCTTCTCCCGGCCGGACGGCGCGCGTGCAATGCGTGCAGCCAATGCTCGGATAGTCCTGATTGTGCAGTTCGTTGTAAGGGACGTCGTGGTCGTGGATGTAGCGCCACACCTGCTTTGATGTCCAGTCGACGATGGGATTGACTTTCACCAGGCCGAACTTGGCATCCCATTCAACTCTGCGGGCGCCGGATCGTACGGATGTCTGGTCGCGGCGAATGCTGGTGATCCACGCGCCGAGCTCGCTGAGTTTGCGGCGCAGCGGCTCGACTTTTCGCAGGTTGCAGCACAGGTCGGGATCGCGCGTCCACAGAGCAGCGCCGTGAGTGCGCTCCTGCTCCTCGGGCGAGAGCTCGGAGCACACTTTTTCGATGGCGATGCCGTACTTTTCTTCGATTCTGTCCATCAAGTTGTAGGTTTCGGGAAAAAGGAATTCTGTGTCGATGGTGAAGAGGCGGAAGTCTTTGCGTACGCGCGAAGCCATATCGATCAGCACCATCCCCTCGGCGCCGAATGCCGAGGAAATCGCTACCCGGTTTCCGAAAGTCTCGAACGCCCACGTCAGAGCGTGCTGAGGAGTCCAGCTCTCCGCCGCTTGCTGAACATCTGCGATTTGGTCCTGGATGTGGTGCTGAATCTGGTTCTTCACGGGAGAGGCTCCTCAGTTGTTCCGAAATCTGGAGTTGCAAATAGCGGCGTGGGGAGAGCACCGTCGTTGACCGCAGAAAGATCCGGCGCTCCGAATTGCTGGGCAAGAGCAACGGGATCGGCAAAGCGCACGACTTCGCCCACAACCAGCAGCGTGGGAGCAGCGAGCTTCGGCGAGCGGTGCAACTCGGCGATCGTGGAACGGTGTGTTCGCTGATGTGGGGTTGTGGCTCGCGAAATGACCGCACACGGCGTCTGGCCGGCAAGACCTGCCGCTTTCAACTTCGCGGCAACTTCGACGTACTTCTGTCCGGGCATGTAAATCACCAGCGTTGCCCCGCTTCCGGCCAGCTTGCTCCAGTTGGCGGCCTCACTCTCCGATGCCTGATGCGCGGTGATGAATACCAGCGCGGATGATGCGCGGCGATGAGTCAACGGAATCTGCGCGGCGGCTGCCGCGCCCAATGCCGAGGTCACTCCCGGCACGATCTCGTGAGGAATGTTGGCCCGGCGCAGCGCTTCGATTTCTTCTCCGGCTCGTCCGAAGATCATGGGGTCGCCGCTCTTCAGCCGGACCACTCGCAACCCAGACTCGGCGAGGGCGACCATTAGAAAGTTGATTTCCTCCTGCAGAATGTTTTTCTTTCCGCAGCGTTTGCCGACGTTATGCACCTGTGCTGTCGCAGGAATGAGTTTGAGAATCTCGGGGCTGACCAGGTCGTCGTGCAGCACAGCATCGGCTGTTTTCAGCACACGCAGCGCTTTCAGCGTCAACAACTCCGGGTCGCCGGGCCCCGCGCCCACCAGATAAACTTCCCTACTCATGCTCCCTCTCCTTTTGCCACTAGTTCCGGTGTTTCGGCTAATGCCGCTTCCAGCGCTTCCCTGCTGGCCAGCGAATGCAGCAGATCAAGCTTGCGATCCTTGTCGAGATCGCTGGCGAGAATGAGCCTGCGAGTCTCGCCCAGCTCTGCAACCCACGCGGCGTACCCTGGTCCGAATTGTTTTTCGAGCTGCTGGCGAATTTTCTGCGCCAGCGATGGACTCTGCCCGGCGGTCGAAACGGCGATCTGCAGATCGCCGCGGCGCACGACTGCGGGATAGAAGAAATCGCAGAGATCGGGTACATCAACCACATTGCACAGCACGCCACGCCGCTGCGCCTCGTGATAAGCCCGCTCATTCAAAGTGCGCGAATTCGTCGCCACGATTGCGAGGAAAGCGCCGTCCAGATCGTCAGGCGAGAAAGCGCGCACTTCGAGGTCGATCTTTCCGGCTCGCGCCCATTCGCGGACTGCGGGAGTCGCGTCGAGCGCAACCACTCGTATGCGCGCGCCAGTTTCGAGGAGGCTATCGATCTTCGGTTCGCCGACTTTTCCGGCACCCACGACGAGGCATTGCCTGCCGTCCAGCTTTAAAAACATGGGGAATAAGTTAGTCACCGAGCCCTCCTGCCTGAGCCAGAGTCCGAGTCGGGTCCGGCAAATCGCGAGCGACCGGGGCCACGACTTCTCCGGCCAAGAACTCACGCAACTCCGTGTCAGTGTGACGCACGAAAAACTGGCGCAGATTTTCACCCGCTTCGCGCTGCGCAAGATAGCGCCCCAGCAAGCGCTCCAGCGCGTCCGGCACTTCCGTGGCGGCGCAGCGATATCCGACCGGGCGCGCGGTCGCCTGGTGGAGACCCAGCGCTCCGCCCACGCAGAAGTAGTAGGCATCGACCATGCGATCGTGAACTTTGATCTTCTTGCCTTCAATGCCGATGTCGGCGATCCAGTGTTGCCCGCAACTGTTGGGGCAGCCAGTAACGTGCAGTTTGAGATGCTGATCGAAACCGGGCAGGCGTTCTTCCAGTTCTTCCACCAGCCAGCGCGAGAAGCTTTTCGTTTCGGTGATCGCGAGCTTGCAGAATTCCGTTCCGCTGCAGGCCACTGTGCCACGCCAGAAAGCCGAGCCGCCGACTTTCAGCCCGATCGCGTCGAGTTCTTTCGCCAGAGGTTCCGCGTTGAGCGTGGGCACGTTGACCACGAGCAGGTTTTGCATGTTGGTGGCGCGCAATTCGCCGCCGGCATAGCGATCGGCGAGATCCGCGGCAGCCCGCATCTGCTCGGCGGTAATTCGGCCGCGGAGCGCCACCGCTCCCACGTACGAGAGCCCGGACTGCTTCTGCGCGTGGATGCCCACGTGGTCGCGGTAAACGTCGTTGGGTGGGTGTTCTTCGACGGCGGGATCGAGTTGAAATCCGATGCGCTCTTGTAGTTCGCCAAGAAAACGGTCGGCAGTCCAGCCGTGGCGAAGGAAGAGAAACTTCAGCCGGGCGCGCTCGCGATGTTCGCGCAACATGTCGGAATCGCGGAACAGTTCGGCAATCCCTTTAACGACCGGCAGAACCTGGTTCCAGCGCACAAATGCATTCAGTCGCGCTCCAAGATAAGGTTCTGTTGAAAGCCCGCCGGCGACGCGCAACGAGAAGCCGATCTCAGGCGTTCCATTCACCATGCGGGTCAGTGCGGTCAGGCCGATGTCATTGATTTCGGGATAGGGGCACCACACGCGGCATCCGGTGATCGAGATTTTGAATTTGCGCGGCAGGTTGTAGAAGTCTGCATTCCCCGCCAGCAGCCGCGAGGCTTCAAGTACTAAGGGCGACGCGTCAACGATTTCATCGGCGTCTACGCCGGCGACCGGGCATCCGGTTACGTTGCGCACGACGTCGCCGCAAGCTCCCGTGGTGTTGAGTCCGACCTGCCACAGTCCGTCGAGCACTTCCGGTAGCGACTCGATAGTGACCCAGTGCAGTTGAATATTTTGGCGTACGGTGAGGTCGGCGATTCCGTTGGCGTGGCGGCGCGTGAGTTCGGCGATGGTACGCAGTTGATGAGAGGTCATCATGCCGTTAGGGATGCGGATGCGCACCATGAAACGCTGCAGCGCGCGGCCCACGCCGCCCTGGCCGCCGGTTACACCCGCGCCGTCTCCCTGGGTGTAAACGCCCCACCAGCGGAAATAAGTTCCAATCCATTCAGGAGGAATGGACTGGAAGCCCTCGCGGGCGAAGCGGCGAATTTCCTCCAGGCCTTCCCACGGATTCTTAGCCCGCTTCAGGCGCTCGACCCGCTGTGCTGTGGTTTCTTTCGTTGTCGTTGTCATAAGTTCAAAGCCTGGAAATTTATCCGGAAAATAAAAAACCCACCGCCAGGTTCGTCTGGCGATGGGTTGATGAGTGCCTTGTTAAGAAAGAATTCTTAGGTCAGCAGCCTCCCCGCGCCAGCGCACACGCATGCACAACAACAACAAGTGCAGCAGCACATCGCGCGAAGATTTTGACTATCCGACATTTGCAGTCTGAATTCTAAGTTGAAAGGCCTGCGCCGTCAACAATCTTACGTAACGGCTTGGATTCATAATTTGGATGGAAGGAATCACAATTTTTGAAGACGCCGCACGGACTGCGCGAGATCACTGTAGAATCAGCAGTTTAGCGTCGGAACATTTGTTGGGTGATAATCTTTGGTGGCTGGCGTAGGCGGCAGGCACGTCTACTCTTTCGGGAAAGGTGCGTCTTCGATGAAGGGTTCCGTTGTCTTCTTCATATTGGTAGTTCTGCTAGGTGCGGCGATTGCAGTTTCCCAGACTTCAGCTCCCGATCCTTATAAGCCGACATTCGACCGGCTCGAAGCGCTCACGCGCCAGGGCGAGGCCGAGTGGCGATTTCATGCCGACCTTCCGCATCCGGAAGATCCGGGGATGAATGATTCCGACTGGGGCACGCTGACGGTGAAGAATGTTTCTGGGCCGGGCGGAAATAATGCAAATGAGGAGCATTGGAAAGGAACCCGCGTGTTCCGCCGGTGGATTCAGATTCCCGAAAAGATCAACGGCTATGCCACGCAAGGCGCGCGGGTTTCACTGGACCTGCGATTCGGCAGTCCGGGAAGCTTGCGGATCACGGTCTTCTCGAACGGAGCGATTCTCTATCGTGGCAGCGACGATGACATTCTGCCTGTGCTTCTGGCCGAGAGCGCGCAGCCAGGGCAGAAGTTTCTGCTTGCCGCCAGAGTGGTCGCGGGAGACGACGTGCAGTCGGAAT
>Ga0210384_10001468_pt1 | contig 32101 bp, 22 predicted proteins | sample IncBWH2MmetaG_FD_160574 | JGI IMG/M metagenome (GOLD analysis project Ga0210384, IMG submission 160574) | Forest soil microbial communities from Barre Woods Harvard Forest LTER site, Petersham, Massachusetts, United States - Inc-BW-H-2-M | ecosystem: Environmental > Terrestrial > Soil >...
TGGTGGCGATGACCGCCACGGCTGTCAGTTTTGGCCGCATGGCGACGGTTTATCCATCTGCTGGATCTGTTTACACCTATGTAAGTCGCGGGTTTAATTCTCAGATTGGCTTTGTGATTGGGTGGGCGATGTTCTTGGAGTACCTCTTCCAACCTTTGCAAAACAGCCTTTACGCGGCGCTAACCATCCAGAGACTGGTTCCGCATATTCCTTTCGCGCTGCTGTCAGCGGCCGCAGTCGGCTTTATGACCTGTCTGTGCTGGTTCGGAATCCGCACCACGGCTCGAGCCAACCAAATCCTGCTGGCTTTCATGTCCGTCGTCATGCTGGCGTTTATTGGAGAGGCGCTGTGGTACATCGTGGGGCACCATCATTTGCTAGGGCTAGTTTCCATGCAGCCGATGTACGATCCCAAGACGTTCAGTGTCCGCGCCATCGCAGCTGGTACGGCGCTGGCCGCGACCACCTACATCGGGTTTGACGGGGTCAGCATCCTCGCGGAAGAGGTCGAGAACCCGCGGAGAAACGTCCTGCTGGCATCCGTTCTGGTTTGTGTTTTCACCGGACTTTTTGCAGCCTTCCAGGTCTATTTGGCACAACGCGTGTGGCCTGACTACAGTACACTCGTCAATCCGGAAACCGCTTTTATGGATGTTGCGAAGGTTGTTGGTGGTTATGGTCTGTTTGCTGCGTTTGGCGTTGTGCTCCTGGTATCAAGTCTGGCTTGCGGACTGGCCGGTTTGTTGGGAGCGGTACGCCTGCTCTACGGTATGGGACGCGACAACCTGCTGCCGCGAAAGATATTTGGGCACCTGAACGCCGAGCGCGGCAATCCCTCCTACAATGTAGCAATCGCTGGTGCCTTGGCCTATCTCGGCACCCTCACCATGCAATGGGAAAGGTCGGTTGAGATCCTCAATTTTGGAGCATTGATGGCTTTCATGGCCGTTAACCTGGCGGCCGTCCGCTATTTTGGCTTCTCCGCAGAGTTTACGGGGAAAAGAAATATATTCCTGGATGTGATCGTTCCGAGTCTGGGTTTTCTCTTCTGCTTAGTGATCTTCTTGGGCTTGCAAGCATCTACCCTTGCCGTCGGAGCAGCCTGGGTAGTTTGTGGCGGCCTGTACGTAATCTTAAAAACGAGGGGCATGAGCACTCCCGTAGTCATTGACTTTAACGCGTCCTGATTCAGGAATTCTCGCCGACCGCTACTGGTTCTCTCCTTGAGTGCAGCATGAAGCCACAAGACTCACGCACACGGAGTTGGGGCAACAAGGTTACTGTCACCGGATGAGTGCGCTTACCTTGGATGCGCTCCAGAAGCAGCCGTACGGCTGTGTCGCCCAGCTCATATTTTGGCAATTCGATGGTAGTCAGGCGCGGCCGAAAGCACCCTAACCAGGGATAATCGTCAAAGCTCACCAGCCCAAAGTCTTCGGGACATCGCATGCCGATTTCGTCGGCCGCGCTCATGAATCCTACCGTCATCAGATAATTGGTCACTAATACCGCATCCGGACGATGTGGTAATAAAGCCAGACCAGCCCGATGACCCGACTCGATGCGATAGTCACCCTCGAAAGTGAGTTCAGGATCGTATTCAAGGCCAAATGCTTCGAGCGCCTTGCGGTACCCTTGACGGCGAGCGCGGGCGTTACTCACGTTCAGAGGACCGCTGACGAAGGCGATTCTCTTATGGCCAATGCGCGCCAGATGGGCAATGGCATCGATCGCACCTTGGCGGTCGTCGGTTTGCACCACATCGGTCTTCAGCCCAGGGCAGGTTCGCATCAGCAAGACGATCGGAGCTTTCGCTTCGTCCAGCATTCTGCGTTGGGCGACAGACAATGGAGCAGGTGTTTTGTTCAGAATGATTCCATCGACCCGCTTTGAAAGCAGCAGCTCCAAGTACACCGCCTCTTTGTCTTGCTTATCGTCGCTGTTGCAGAGCAGGACGCTGTAGCCTGCTTTTTGGGCGGCGTCCTCGGCAGCGCGGACGATGGCCGGAAAGAATGGATTGGCGATGTCCGTCACCACCATTCCCAAGGTGTGGGTTTGCTGTTTGGCAAGGCTGCGGGCAAGCAAGTTAGGCCGGTAATTCAGCTTGTGGATTGCAGCCTCGACGCGACGGCCCAGAGTCGCGCTCACCCGTCCGGTTTTGTTGATCACCGCGGAGACTGTGAATACCGAGACTCTCGCCTCACGGGCGACGTCGTAAATGCTCGGCGCTTTCGATACTCGGCCCGCCATCCGCGTTCGTCTTACTTTCTTCGGCATGAGAGATTACTACTGTATACGATGACCACAAATATGGAGCTGTCTTCGCACATCTGAAGCCAATCGCGTGATAACCCCTTATAGCTTTCAGGCCTTAAAGTACGGTCAAGCAGGCATAAAAGTCAAAAGTGTGCCTAATGAGGCCGCTATCCAAAAGATTCGGTTATATGCAAACAACTCGACGCATACCGCCCAGTTGAACCGACTCAGTACTCTTTCTAAGCGGTTTGGCGGTTCTCTTTCCTCGGCTGGTACTTCGAGTCAAATTGCAGTATGATTTCCTGCGCGCAAGTCGTAGCATTCCACCTTTACCGCTGTCTGTCAAAGCGCTAAGATTTTCGGGAGCGAACTTAGTATGCGCAAGTTGGGCATTGGCGTACTCGGCGTGGGAGAAATGGGCAAGCGTCACGCGGAGAACATCCGTCGCATGGTCCCACAGGCCCGCCTGATTGCTGTGGCTGATGTCGTTGCGACCCGAGCCCAGCAACTGGCTGCGGAACTAGAAATCGAGCACTCTTTCGGTAGCTTAGAAGAGATGCTCGAGCGTAAAGAGGTCGACTGTGTCCTGATCGCTTCCCCCGACAAATTTCATGCTCAGGCGGTTCGCACGGCGGCCGCAGCGGGAAAAGACATCCTTTGTGAAAAGCCACTAGCGACGAATCTGGCGGATGCCCGATCAGCGCTGGCAGCCGTGGCGAAGGCCGGCGTGCGCTTGCAGGTCGGTTTCATGCGTCGCTATGACGCTGGGTACGCGGCGGCAATGAGGCGGATCGAGGCTGGTGAAATCGGGGAGCCAGTTATTTTTAAGTCCATCGGCCGCGATAAAGACGCGCCACCGATCGCGGCTTATCAGTCCAAACTGAATGGCATGTTGCTTTACAACAACACGATTCACGATTTTGATCTGGCGCGTTGGCTCATGCGAGATGAAGTGGTCGAGGTGCAGGCTTACACGACCGTAGCGATTCGCCCAGAAGTCGCAAAATATGGGGACGTGGTCGCGAGTGTTGTCAACCTGAAATACCAGCACGGTGCGATCGGCAACATCGAGTCTTACGTACAGGCAGTCTACGGTTATGACATTCGTACCGAGATTGTTGGATCCAAGGGTTCGATACTTGTGGGAAGCACGCAACAAACACTGACAACTTTTCTGACCACGCGTGGCGGCGTTCAACCCCTCGCCGATCACTTCCTCACCAGATTCTCCGACGCCTATGTTGCCGAGGTCAGAGATTTTGTGCAGACCATGTTGGACGATCGGCCGCCCAGAGTTTCGGGCGAAGATGGTTTGCGCGCCCTGGAGATCGCGGTGGCGGCTGAGAGTTCTCATCTACAGTCCAAACCGTGCAGCGTCGCTCAGGCAGACGCGCTGACGGTTCAGGGATGAGTTGGAGGAATGATGGCCCGCGTAACAGACACAACCTATAAGAGTCCTTTGCACGAAATGACGCAATCGACCGCCACCTGTCTGTGGAACGATTCGGCTTCCATCCAGGAACTGACGTACTCGCTCGAACATGGCGCAGTAGGAGCGACATGCAATCCGGTAATCGTGCTCGGGGTTCTGAAAAAAGAAATCTCCTTTTGGAAGGAACGTATTCGTAGCCTGATCGAGGAACGGCCTCCCGCTACCGAGGACCAGATCGCATGGAAACTGGTGCGCGAAGTCTCGGTAAGGGCTGCCAGTCTACTGAAACCTGTCTTCGATCGGGAGCGTGGCCGTAATGGAAGGCTCTCGATCCAGACCGATCCGCGGCTTTTTCGCGATCCGCAAGCCATCGTAAGTCAGGCCGAGGAATTCGCCCGACTCGCGCTGAACATGATCGTCAAGATCCCGGTAACACGGGCTGGCGTTCCTGCGATTGAGGAAGCTACGTATCGCGGGATCAGCATCAATGCAACGGTTTGCTTTACGCTGCCTCAATGTATCGCCGTGGCCGAAGCGGTAGAGCGCGGCCTCACACGGCGACAACGTGAAGGCAAGGAAATCGCGACCATGGGACCTGTGTGCACCATCATGGTTGGTCGTCTCGATGATTGGCTCAAAGTCGTCGCGGAGAGAGACAATATCACGATCGATCCGGGTTATCTGGAGTGGGCTGGCGTGGCCGTGTTTAAAAAGACATACCAGATCTTTCGCGAGCGTGGCTACAGAATCCGGTTGCTTTCGGCGGCGTTCCGTAACCACATGCACTGGAGTGAATTCATCGGTGGCGACGTTGTTATCTCGCCGCCTTATTCCTGGCAGGTTCGCCTGAATGCGAGCGACGTCGAGGTCCGACCGCGTATCGACAAACCGGTAGAGCCGAAAATTGTGGACGAGCTCTCCCGGAAGTTTGTCGATTTTGGTCGTGCTTACGATGACCGAGGGCTGTCCCTCGAAGAATTCGATTCATTCCCGCCTACTCGCCGAACCCTTCGCCAGTTCATCACAGCGTGCCATGAGCTGGATGGTCTAGTGCGTGACTTTCTACTGCCCAACCCGGATGTGTCCTGAGATAACAATGCTGATCAATCGCGGTCGCTGGCGAGGAGGCCGGAATGGCGCAAATTATCGGGGTCGGGGTCATCGGGATGGGCTGGATGGGAACGGTACACAGCCGTGCTTACCTCCAGGCGGCCGATCGTTTCCACGACAGTGGTATTAGGCCCCGATTAATTATTTGCGCCGACGACGTTGAAACGCGTGCCAAAGAGGCTCAGGAACGATTCGGCTTCGAGCGGTACACCACCCGCTGGCAAGAGGTAATCGCTAACCCTAACGTTCAGGTCGTAAATGTAGCTACGCCTAACCACATGCATCTTGAAGTCGTGCGCGCAGCGGCCGCGTCCGGCAAGCACATCTTTTGCGAAAAACCGGTGGGAAAGAATTCGCGAGAGACGGCTGAGATTGAGCGTTTGGCCCGACAGGCTGGCGTCCTTACGTTCGTGGGATACAACTACCGATGGTCTCCGCTGGTGCAGCACGCGCGGCAGCTGATCGGCGAAGGGCGGTTGGGCAGATTGACTCACTTTCGCGGTCGTTTCTTCGCCGGGTATGCGTCCAATCCACAAGGAGTTCTTTCTTGGCGCTTTCAACGGGAGTTATCGGGCATGGGCGTCCTGGGCGACCTAATGTCACACGTGGTTGACATGGGTCTGATGCTGGCCGGGCCCGTAAAGCGAGTGGTTGGCAATCGGGAAACCTTTTTTCCCCGCCGACCTTTGGCCATGCCGGGCGTCGGCACTCACTTCACGGTCGGTGGTGGCGGCCCGCTGGGCGATGTCACCAATGAAGACTACGCCAGCGCCTTACTGCAATTCGCCAATGGAGTTCAAGGCAACATCGAAGTCTGTCGCGTGATCCAGGGACACAAATGCCAGTTTGCCTTTGAGATCGAGGGCACCGAGGGTGCACTGAGCTGGGATTTCGAGCGCATGAACGAACTGAAGGTCTTCTGCCTTGACGGAAATGGATCCCATGACGGATATACCCGCCTCGTAAGCGGCCCGGCACATCCCGATCATGTGCGATTCAACCCCGGCGCGGGCGTCGGTCTTGGTTACGAAGACCTCAAAACCATTGAAGCGCACCACTTTCTCAAATCGGTCGCGGAACGGCGTCAAGGAGAACCAGGCTTTACCGAGGCGTTGCGCGTGGCTGAGGTTCTGGGGGCGATCGAGCGCACGTGCGAGACAGGAAGCTGGCAGGAAGTCACACGCATTGCTTCGCTTGCATCTCAGTCGTGACCCAGACATCTTGAGAACCGGCTTTTGATTTCAGAAAGGACTCATCGCGTGGCGACTACGAAACGTATCGGATATGCGGTAGTAGGCCTCGGCAGCATCTCTGAGATTGCCGTTCTGCCCGCCTTCCGGCACAGCAAAAAGTCCAAACCGGTGGCTCTAGTTAGCCACGATCGGGGAAGGGCTGAGCAACTAGGCAAGAAGTTTGGGGTGAAACAGTGTTATGGCTACGAAAACTACGACGAATGTCTGGCGCGGCCCGACGTCGATGCGGTGTTCATCGCTTCGGTAAACGGCGCGCATGCCGAGCAGACGATTCGCGCCGCGGCAGCGGGCAAACACGTGCTGTGCGAAAAGCCAATGGCCAATACAGTAGGAGATTGCCGCCGCATGGTGGAAGCCTGCAAGCAACACCGCGTCCGCTTGATGATTGCTTATCGCAAGTACTTTGAGCCCGGCAGTAAGGCGCTGAAGAAACTGGTCACCAGCGGCAAACTGGGTCGTCTCAAGCACATATTCTCGACCTACACCGAAACCGTCGATCCTAATAAGGCCCGGGTCTGGCAACTGAACCGCAAGCTGGCTGGAGGTGGTTCGCTGATGGATCTTGGCATCTATTGTGTCAACACCATGCGCTGGCTGGCGGGCAGCAATCCGATGGAGGCCACTGCCCATGCCTGGACCGATGACCCGAAACGCTTCAGCGAGGTCGAAGATAACATCGCCTTTCGGGTCACGCATCCCGGCGGCCTGGTTTGCCAAGGCACCTCAAGTTACAGCGCCGTGGCTGCTTCCTTCGTCCAGGTCCACGGCGAGAAGGGTTGGGCCGCGTTGAACCCCGCGTTTGCGTTCGAAGAGGAGCGTCGTCTGTTTGGCAAGATTCAGGGTCGATGGTTCGAACGAAAATTCAAAGTGATCGATGAGTTCGTTTTGGAACTCGATGGCTTCGCGGACTGCATTCGCCTCGGCCGCGATCCGGAACCGGATGGGATGGAGGGATTGCGCGACATTGCGACCGTTCAGGCCATCTATCGTTCGGCACGTGAAAACCGCACCATTGCCATCAATCTGGATGCCGACTGAGGGTCGGGAGCAAGGCTGCCGGGCGCGAAAGAGAGGCCAGCACGCTAACCGCCATCGGCATTTCTGATTTGGTATATCAAGCCATTTTTGCAGCAAAAAAAGCTTGACAGTCGTCATTGCCGGGACTAAGAATAAGCGCTTATTTCACCACACTGTTCGTTTTGATTGTGCTGAGGCCACGCTTGCATGCTTCGAGGGGGAGCGAGAGTCATGACGAGACATACGTGTTTCAGGGCGAGTCTGCTCTTCTGCACGCTATCGCTGATCTGTTCGACCCAGAGTGCTCTGGCTCAGGTAACAACCGGCCGAATTGCCGGCGTGGTTTCGGACTCTTCGGGGTCGTCCCTGCCGGACGTTGCGGTGACGGTCACCCAAGTTGACACAGCAACCTCGACCACCGTCAACACCGACGCTGCCGGAGAATACATTGCCACAAATTTGAAGATTGGCATGTACACGGTCAGCTTTCAGAAACAGGGGTTTCAGCGCTCCGTTCAATCCAACGTTGATGTCGGCATCGGGCAAGTCGTCAAGGTGGACGCTGCTCTAAAAGTCGGAGTCGTAACTCAGACCGTGGAAGTGACCGGTGCTCCTCCCTTGCTGCAGACCGAGACCTCTGCTTTGGGAACGATCGAAACCGAAAAACGCATTGTCGACCTGCCTCTGAACGGGAGGAACTTTTTCAAGCTGGCCTACCTTGGCCCGGGCGCGAACGCGGGGGCCACCGGAACCAGCGCTGGGGCTGGGTCAACCGACAACAACCGGCCCCAGACTGCTTTGTCAGTCAACGGCCTTCGGATATTCGACAATAACTTCCTTCTCGACGGACTGGACAATAATGAATTCGGCAATGGCACCGTGGTAATTCAGCCACCCCCGGATTCCATCCAGGAGTTTCGAGTAGAAGAAAACTCAATGAACGCCGAATTCGGCCGAGGCGGCGCGATGGTCAACATCGTGCTTCGTTCAGGGACCAACCAGCTTCACGGCTCGGCATGGGAATTCCTCCGGAATGACAGACTTGATGCGCGTAACTTTTTCGCAACCAGTCAGTTGGGTTTCCAAAGGAACCAATACGGTGGTCAGTTGGGCGGTCCAATCATAAAAGACAAGATGTTCATCTTTGGTTCGATCCAGCGGTCCGACATTCGCGAAGAAGTGCCGTTCATCAGCACCGTGCCCACTCAGTTGATGCATAGTGGGAATTTCAGCGATTTGGGGAACGTAAACATTCCCAACCCGTTCAAACCAGGCACGTTCTTCGGCAACACGATTCCGAATGCGGATATCAACAGCGTAGGTCAGAATATCGTTAACCTCTTTCCTTTTCCCAATATCCCCGGGGCCGGGCTCACTAACAACTTCATTTTCAACGGAAAGTACAGGTTCGACGAGACTGCCTTCGAGACTCGGTTCGACTACAACATTTCTCCGAACGATCGTTTCTTCGCGCACTATGCGATTGCCACTCCCAATGCAACGAATCCCTCTAACTTTCCCAACGTCGACGGAGGGGCCGGTTCCGGCACGTCCAGCACTCTGAATAACAGGGTACAGAGTGTGGCCGGCGATTGGAGTCATATCTTCAATCCTGGTTTGCTCAATGACCTGCGCGCGGGATTCCTCCGGTTCAAGGACGCTACTCTGCCCTTAGATTTCGGCTCGAATGCAGGAAATAACGTGGGTATTCCCAACGCCAACCATGGCGGCAATTCTACTGGCTTGACCAAGATCAACATCGGCGGTTACCAGCAGCTCGGGGATTCACTCTGGGTGCCGGAAACGATCGCGGAGAACATATACCAGCTCGCCGACACGCTGAGCTGGACACATGGAAAGCATTCAGTGAAGTTCGGCGCGGATTTCCGGCGCCAGCAACGGAACTTCTTTCAGCAGACAGCGCCCTCCGGCCAGCTGAATTTTAACGGCCAGTACACCGGCGCGGCACTGAATAGTCTTGGGCTAGCCGATGCCTTGCTTGGAATTCCGAGCTCTACTCTGCAGGACCACCTCTTCGGCATCGTTGACCCCACGCGTTACTGGGACTTGTCGGAGTTCGTGCAAGACGATTTCCGCGTGACCCCGAATCTGACCCTGAATTTGGGATTGAGGTACGAGGTCAGCTCGCCTGCCGGCGGACCCACCGTCGGCAACTTCAATCTGAATACCCTCACCGTCAACACTTCGTCTCACGGCGGAGTTGGATTCGACAAGAAAGACTGGGCTCCGCGCATTGGCTTTGCCTGGAACGTGCGTCCCAAAACCGTCATCCGCAGTGGAGCCGGGATATTTTATGCTCCCGAGGGGAATATTTTCGACGATCTGGGTTTAAATCCGCCCAGCCTAGCGGTTCAGTCCTTCAACTACGCTGCTTCTGGCGTTCCAAGTACAAATCAGTTGCTGGGGGCTTTCCCAGCGACATTCATCCCGGTCGATCCTAACAATCCAACAGGCACGGTACGGACGACCGGGAAGATCGGGTCAACCTTCGATCCTGTTCGGAGGATTCCGCGGATTTATGAGTGGAACTTGACGGTTGAACAGCAATTCAGTCAAAACTGGGTCGCCCGAGTGGGCTACGTGGGCACCCGCAGTTCAAACCTGTTTGACCACGAATCGTCGAACCTTAATCAGCCTCTGCAGCCCTTGGACTCGAATTTCTCTGGGACAGGCACTTGCGGGTTCAATCAAGGGCGGCCCTATTTCGCCACCCGGCCCTGCCTGAATGTTGTGCTGCCGCTTGACGTCGCACGGCTGAGCATGTTCTACAACGCCTTGCAAACTTCCCTTGAGCATCGTTTCGCGGGCGGCTTCAATGTTCTGGCTGCGTACACCTATGCAAAATCACTGGGAACCGCGGACGGCAACGTGAATCAGTGTGACATTCAGAACGCCCACGATGTTGCTGCGGAAAGGGGCCCCACGACCCCGGACTTCCGCCACCAGTTGACTGTAAGTTACGTTTACGAATTGCCCTATGGCAAAGGGAAACACTTTGGAAGCAACGCCAACGCAGTAGTACAGTCGGTCCTTGGAGGTTGGCAGGTAGCTGGGGTGACCACGGTACACAGTGGAGAAGCCTTCGATGTTCTCCTTAACTTCGACCCAACCAATACCGGAGCCTTCCCGCCGCGGCCAGACATCATTCACAACCCTCAGGATTTTTCCTTCGGCATCGCCCAGCAAGCTGCTCTGGGTTGTAGCCGCCCTGGCCACCAGACTCGCGATTGCTGGTTCAATCAGGCCGCTTTCACGCTTCCTCCGCATGCTATCGACCCGACGACGGGAAAAGTGCAGAATGCGACCTTGTTCGGGGACGCCGGACGAGCTATCTTGCGCGGCCCGGACCTGGTGAATTTTGATTTTTCAGCTTACAAGACGTTCCGGCTGAGCGAGAGATTTGGGCTGGTCTTCCGAGCCGAGTTCTTTAACATCTTCAACCATCCTAACTTTAACCTTCCGAATGTGGGATCAGGCGGTGGGAGTAGCGGCGCCGGGTTTTCGAATGCAGCCGGAGGTGCGGCCATCACCCAGACGATACCTGACGCCCAGCGAGAGATCCAGTTCGGGGCCAAGCTTCAGTTCTGAAGGAACAGAATCGAAATTTCTCCAAGGGGATGCAAGCGCCCTCTTTGGATAAGAGGGTCATAAGGGATGGGTATTCGCGCAGCCAGCGCGCCGATCAATTGGGGAATCATGGAGCATGTCGAATTCCCCGCTGACTATCCATATGGTCGGGTGCTGGATGAAATCGCGAAGGCAGGATACTCCGGCACCGAGCTTGGCCCTTACGGGTTTCTCCCCACCGAGCCGACTCTGCTTCGCAGTGAACTTGCGAAGCGCTCACTGACACTCTGCTCGGCGTTCATCGACGTAGAGCTCGGCAACCCGTCTGCGCACGAAGGGGGGCTGGCCGAAGTCTCCCTCTCAGCAAAGCTGATCAGTGAGGCTGGCGCAAAACTTCTGGTTCTTTCCGACAAGATCACGCCCGCGAGGAATGCCACGGCGGGACGGCGCAACGATGCCAATCAGATCTCCTGGAGTGAAGAGGAATGGAAGGCCGCAGCGAAAGCGATCGGAGAGATAATCGCGATCTGCGAAGCGGTCGGCCTAAGGGTAGCGTTTCACCATCATGCCGGCAGCCACGTGGAAACGCCGGAAGAAGTTGATCGGCTCTTCTCGCTGTTCCCAGCGAATGAGTTGGGTTTGTGCCTTGATACCGGACACTACATTTATGGCGGCGGCGATGCGGTTGCCTTCCTGGAGAAGCAAGTGTCGCGGGTGTGGTGCGTGCACTTAAAGGACGTGTACGACGGCAAGGCAAACGAAGCGCGTCGTGCAAAGATGAACTTCCATGCCGCGGTCCGGCACGGAATCTTCGCACCTCTCGGCAAGGGAAGCGTCGATTTTCCCCGGGTAATATCACTTTTGCAAAACGGCAACTACGACGGCTGGGTGGTCGTCGAAGCCGACGTGCTGCAGGGCGGAGTTGGGGCCGACGCTCCCGTGGCGAATGCAATCGCTGGAAGAGAATACCTTCGCCGGCTAGGGGTCTGAAGGAAAGAAGACCTTAACGTCAAGTCTTTCCGTGTTCTAACTCCCGCATTAGAATTGCCATGATGAACCGAAGACGGTGGCTCCAGGGTCTGGCCACAGCAGCGGCAGGCTGTCTCCTGCGTCCATTTCCGGCCGAAGGCTTTTCGTCCGGCGTCCCGCCAGTCTATTTCCCACACTACGTTGATGTCGCCAAGCAGGCGGGACTTCTGGCAAAGACGGTCCTCGTCGGTCACGAGAGTAAAGACTTTCTGCTCTCAACGACGGGCGGAGGAATCGCGCTGTTCGATTACGACAATGACGGCTGGCTCGATATTTTCGTGGTCAATGGCTGGGGACTGAAGGAGTTTCCCCAGAATGAGAAGCCCACAAATCACCTGTACCGTAACAACCGCAACGGAACCTTTACCGATGTAACCGAGAAGGCAGGACTCGTGCGGCACGGCTGGGGACAGGGCGTATGCGTCGGCGACTACGACAATGACGGTAACCTGGATCTTTTCGTGACTTACTATGGAAAGAATGTGCTTTATCACAACAATGGCAACGGAACGTTTACCGATGCTACGCACGAATCTGGCCTGCTGCAGCCCGAAGATCACTGGAACACCGGCGCTGCGTTTGTAGACTATAACCGCGACGGTCATCTCGATCTCTTTGTAAGCAATTACGTCGAGTACGAATACGGGCTGAAGTTTTATGAAAGCAACCCGGAGTTGGTGGGCGAGAAGTCTCCAGTGCTCTACGGCGTCGCAGGACTCAAAGGTACTAGAAACTTCCTCTATCGTAACAACGGGGACGGCACTTTTACTGACGTATCCGATGCGGCCGGGATTAGCAAGGCCGGTCTCACCTATGGGTTCAGCCCATGCGTCGGGGACTACGATAACGATGGTTGGCCCGATATTTACGTCGCGGACGATTCGACGCCAAGCCTGCTCTTCATAAACAACCGAAATGGGACGTTTCGCGAGAGCGGCATGTTGGCCGGTGTAGCCTTCGATGCCAATGGCCGCACGCAAGGTGGAATGGGTGCTGACTCTGTCGACTATGACAGTGATGGGTTGCTCGACATCGTTAAGACGAATTTTTCCGACGAGATGCCGAGCCTCTATCACAACGAAGGTAAAGGTTTCTTCACCGACGTTACCGTTCCTGCAGGTCTCGGAGGTGAAACAACCTCAGTGAAGTGGGGCACTGGCTTTATAGACTTCGATGATGACGGCCGGCCTGACATCATGATTGTGAGCGGTTCGATTTATCCGCCGGGAACCGGCGTGCACCACCAATTGCCCAAGACTGACAGCAAAATGATTCTTATGCGCAATGTTGACGGCAATCGTTTTGCGAATATCTCCGACCGCGCCGGTCCAGCTTTTGCCGAGTCGCATTGCAGTCGTGGTGTGGCTTTTGGTGACATCTTTAACACGGGTCGTATCGGCCTCGTGGTCAATAATCTGAACGACTATCCTTCCTTGCTTCGCAACCAATCGGCCCCGACGAATTCCTGGTTACTGGTGAAGTTACTCGGAACCAAAACCAACCGCGCCGCAATCGGAACACGCGTTGTTGTGGATGCGAACAACCGGCGCCAAGTACAGGAGGTTCGAAGCGGCGGAAGTTTCTGCTCGCAGAACGATCTCCGCTTGCATTTTGGCTTGGGGGCAGCAAGAGATGCCCGCGTACAAATCCGGTGGTTGGGTGGTGCGGAAGAAACACTGGAGCATGTGCCTGCCAACCGGCTGGTCATGGTTCAGGAAGGCAAAGGAATCGTGTCACAGGAAGTGTTTTGAACTTGTCCTATCGTTCGATCCGCATCCTCCACCCTGGCGTTACGCTTGTCGCCCTGATTTTCTCCGCCTACCAAGTTCCGAATGTCGCCTCTGCTCAGGCCGTTGCTGCTCAGGCAGCCTACGCACAGGCGCTCGATCTCCTTCGAAACGGTAAGAATGCTGACGCACTGGCGGTGATCAACGCAGCTATCGATGCCGGGGCTCGTGATCCGTCTCTTTACAATGTCAAAGGTCTCGCCGCCAGCGAACTCGGTCGCGATCAGGAAGCGGAGGAAAGCTTTCGAACCCTGACCCGTCTCGCGCCCAGATCGGCTATGGGATACAACAACCTTGGTGTGCTCTTTTCTAAACTCGGCCGCAACGAAGAAGCCGCCACTGCCTTCCGCGAAGCCCGAGTGCAGGAGCCGGAAAACTTTACCGCCTTGCTCGGACTTGGAACCTCTTTGGTGAAGCTCAACAAGTATGTTGAGGCTGCAACTTATCTCCAAAGAGCATGGAACATTCGAAGCGGAGATTTTCAAGTCGGATACGAGTGGGCGCTCGCACTGCGGGAAGCAAAACAAGCTGCCGCAGCGAAAAAGGTTCTGAGTCAGCTCTCCGCGCCACAGGACTCTGAACTCGCGGTCAAGTACTACTCGCTGGCTGGGGTAGTGGCCGAAGATCTCAATGATGCTGCGGCTGCCTCAGAGTCTTATCGTCGTGCCTTCACCCTAAATCCCAATTCCTATGAAATCTATTTAGCTCTGGTGCGCACAACTCTCTCTGCTGGAAGTACGCCAACTCAGAGGGTTCTTCCCTCACCCCCTCAGCATCTCTCCCCGGAACAAAATCTGGCAGTCGGACTTCTATTTGTGTCGCACGGCTTATATGAAGAGGCGATTCCGCGATTCGAGGAGACTGTGCGCCAAGATCCCTCGAGCGAAGCTGCGATTCTTAATCTCGCGCAGGCTTACTCTAACGCTGGGAAATCTTCGGTCGCGATGGATCTGATCCGGCGGTCGCTGGAGCGACAGCCTTCGGCCGAACTCTACCATGTGCTAGCCAATCTGGATGAAGAATCAGGGCAGTACGTGGAAGCCGCTCAGAGCTATCAACACGCGGTGGAACTCGATCCTACCAACGAGCAGTACTACTTCGACCTGGGTATGGAGTATCTCGCGCACTTTACTTTTGGACCAGCGCTCGAAGTCTATCGCGTCGGCACCCAGAAGTTTCCTGATTCCTCCCGGCAGTATTTGGGGCTGGCATACAGTCACTACGCGGTGCGGGAGTATAAGGAAGCGGCTGACGCGTTCACCAAAGCACTCGAAATCGATCCCGGCTCCCTAGCCGTCTTTCAGGCCTGGAATACCGTGCTGAGCTTTCTGGCGCCCCAGGACTGGGAAGCGCTATTGCCGCGACTGAGTCGTCTGGCGGCCGAGCATTCGCAAAGCGCTGAGCTCGCATTCAGTTATGGGGCGGCGTTTTTCCATTCAGAACTTGCCAAGGGAGAAAAGGCTGCTTTGGATCGGCCGCGAACTTTTCTTGAGAAGGCAGTCCGACTACGGCCGAATTTCGCCGCCGCACATCTCGAATTGGGCAGCTTGTATGCAGCACGCAAACAGAATCAAAAGGCTGTCGACCAATATCTGCAGGCGATCCGCGACGATCCTAAGTCAGACGTCGCACACTATCGGCTGGGCCAAGTTTATCGACAAATGAACAAACTGGAGTTGGCCACTCAGGAGCTTGCCCGCTATCAGGAGCTCGCTCGTCTCCACGAGGACGAACTCAAACACAGCCGCAGCGCCATCCAGCAGTTCGTGCTTTCGCCGCCGGCGAAGGTTCCGGCTAAGGCCAACGATGAGGAGCTATCTCACAAATAGCTCAGTGGGCCTCGCCCAAGATGCGCAAACGCCTAATTACAACGGTAATCCAAGAATCGCCAGGGCAATGGGTGGAAGGCAAGTTCGCAGCTAGAATACTCCTCACAAGGGGAAGCGAATCGTCTCAAAGGAATGACCACCGGGAAGGAATCTCGGCGCGAGCTGATCTTCTTTGTACTTCTTCTCGCAACCGCGATAGGCGCGGATGCGCAGCGCGTGCGGGGTGAACTGCACCTTGAGGTACGTGACCCTCAGGGGGCCGCACTAACTCCTAACGCCGAGTTAGATTGCGACGTTAATCAGCTTCGCCGAAGCTTTCAAGTAGGCGCAGATGGCCGCCACATCGCGCAAGACCTTCCTTTTGGTGTTTACCGGCTGAGTATAAGCGCACGAGGATTTGCTCCGTGGACAAGCATGATCGAAATCCGTTCGGAGGTGCCCGTACACCTGTCGGTAACGCTAGGCGTGGCGCCGGTGACCACGCAGGTCGAGGTCAGTGATTCGAGGACGCTTGTCGATCCGTATACGACAGGAACTCAGTATTCGATAGGGCGGCAAACGCTGAATGAGAACACGGCCGCGCAGCCTGGACGGGGTCTATCCGACCTCGTTAACGACCTGCCGGGATGGCTTTATGAGGCAAACGGCGTGCTACACCCGCGAGGTGCGGAATACGACGTTCAATATGTGGTAGACGGATTGCCGCTTCTGCAGAATCGTTCGCCCGCGGTCGCACCTTCATTCGATCCGGATGATGTCGAGTCGATGCGGGTGTTGACGGCGACGTTTCCTCCTGAGTATGGAAGGAAGCTCGGTGGCGTCGTTGAAGTCACGACCAGAAAAGATGTGCCTTCCGGGCTGCACGGGCAATTGGTTGCGGAAGGAGGAAGTTTTTCAACGGCGAGCGGTTTCGCGGACATCTCTTATTCGCAGGCCGAGAATCGCTTCTCCATCAGCGCAGACGGGTTTCATACCTACCGTTATCTCGACCCGCCGGTGTTGGCAAACTACACGAATCGAGCCAATGCAAACGGGTTCTCCGCATCATATGAACGCGATTTCTCAGATCGCGACCGCTTGCGCATAACCGTTTCGCAGAATGCCGCCCACTTCCTGGTTCCGAACGAAACGGTTCAACAAGAAGCGGGGCAACGGCAGGACATCGCAAATACGGAGAGCAGCGCGCAGATCTACTTCCAGCATACGGTTTCTTCAGATCTCTTACTGAGCTTCGCTGGCAGCGTACGGAATGCAACTACAAACTTGTCTTCCAATTCGCTGGCCACGCCAGTCGTCGTCTCGCAGGACCGTGGTTACCGTGAGGGTTATGCACGTGGAGATCTCGCCGGACATCACGGTAGACATGAATGGAAATTGGGCGCCGACGGCGTCTTTGACCCAGTTCGTGAAAGACTGCACTACACCATCACTGACCCGACTCAATTCGATCCGCATACACGGAAGCAATTTGACTTTACAGACCATAAATGGGACGTGGAGTCTTCTGCCTATGTGCAGGATCAGGTAAATCTTGGCAAGTGGAATCTGGCGGGAGGATTGCGTTTTGACCATTACGGTTTTGTCGTACGTGAGTCGGTGTGGAGTCCTAGAATTGCAGTTTCCCGTTATGTGCCATCGCTAAACCTCTTGGTGCACACGTCCTACGACCGCGTATTTCAGACCCCAGCGGCAGAAAATCTGCTGCTTGCTAGCTCCCCCCAGTTCGATTCGACAAATCCAATCGTGGTGCGATTGCCGGTTCAGCCGGCACACGCAGACTACTACGAAGCCGGCGTCACGAAGGCATTCTTCGGGAAAGTGCGGCTCGAAGCCAATGTGTTCCGTCGTGATTTTCGCAACTATGCTGATGACGATGTGCTGCTGGACACGGGCATCAGTTTTCCAATCGCTTTTGCCAATGCACGAATCACGGGTGAAGAGCTACGGCTGGAGATCCCCCGCTGGGACCGCTTCTCTGGCTATTTGAGCTATGCAAATCAATCTGGCATCGGGCAGGGACCGATTAGCGGAGGGCTGTTCCTCGGTAGTGATGCGGCGAGCGGGCTAACCGACACAACAAAGTTTGCCGTTTCGCAAGATCAGCGGAATACGGCGCGCGCCCGGGTGCGTTTCCAAGCGCCCCATCACGTGTGGCTCGCCGTTGGCGGGGAGTACGGCAGCGGATTGCCGGCAGATACGGGCAGCGCAAACCCAAGTTTCCTGCTCGCCCAGTATGGTGAAGCCATCTTAGATCGGGTGAACCTAACCAGAGGGCGCGTCCGTCCAAACTTTTCTATGGACGGTGCAACGGGTGTGGAAGTCTACCGCAAGGAACAGCGCAGTGCTTCGTTCTTGATTCAGGTGGATAACCTGAACAATCGCGTTAATGTCATCAACTTTGCGAGCCTGTTTTCGGGGACCGCGGTTGGAAAGCCGCGGAGCATCTCTGCGCTCTTGCGCGTAACGTTTTGATCCAAATCACCTTGCGAGCGTGAAAGTCAGTCATGCTCCTGCTGTCGAAAGCGCCCTCGTTTCGGGCGCGATCCCCCTTCTATGAGAGTTCGGTTCATTTCATTCCTCGGGAGACAGGGCGAGAATTGCGGGTTCGGTTCTGTACTACCACTGCCCGCCCTTCGCGATAGGAGCGCTCTGCCGCCGCAGCCACCGCAACGGCCTGACGGCCGTCAAACGCGTCCACTTTTGGCTCGCGGTCGGCAAGAATGGTTTGGACAAAGTCACGCATTTCATTTAAATAACCATCTGCGAAGCGAACCAGAAAGTGATCGACTATATCGGTCTTTGCTCCCTCTGCCGTCAGCACCACTTCGGCGGTCTGCTGCAGGTATCCCATAATAATGGTGCCCTTGGAACCGACAATCTCGGTGCGGATGTCGTACCCGTAGCCGGATTGCATGTAGTTCTCAACAGCGCCGAGCGTGCCTCGTGAGAACTTCATGCTGAGCAGAGCCGTGTCGATATCGTTGAACTGCGCGGCTTCAGGAAAAACGAGAATCGCGCCATAGGCGTGGATCTCAGAAATCTCGTCGTTCATTAGCCAGCGGCCCAAATCAAACTCATGGACGGTTGAATCCTGAAAAAACATGCCGTTAACACCGCTGGCCATGTAACTGACCGGCGGAGGCGCTGGGTCGCGTGCCAGCGACTTAAAGATTACGGGGTCACCGATCTCACCTGCCTCGATTCGTTTCTTTGCTTTCACGTTGGGAGGGTCGTAGCGGCGCACGTGTCCGACCTGTACCCGCACTCCCGCTTTCGCGATGATGTCGAGCATCTCGTCTGCTTCTTCAACCGTCAGTGTGAACGGCTTCTCGCAGAAGATGTCCTTGGCTGCCTGAGCGCATACCCGCATTGCGGCTCCATGGAATTTCGCCGGAGTGACGACCACGACCGCCTGGATGTCCTTGCGTTCGACTAACGCTTCGATGCTGTCGTAGAAATGCTCGATTTCAAGCTTGCTGGCGACCTGTTCAGCGCGCTTCAAATCGGCATCGGCCACTGCTATCAGCTCCGCATCCGGGATCAAGCAACGGATATTCTGGGCATGCTGCTTGCCCATCGTGCCAACCCCGACAACTCCCATGCCCAACTTCGCCATACTTGTCCGGGTGCTCTTCCGATTAGTACTTGATTCTTACCGAACCGCCTTTTCTCGCGGCTCGATAAATGGCGTCGATGATAATGATGTCCCGCAATCCCTGTTCGCCGTCAGGTTCCGGTTTGTGGCCTTTTTTGATGCAGGTCGCAAAGTAATCCAACTCCAGAGCAAATTCGTCAATGGGCTTGAAGGTCTTCTGCAACCAGTGTCCTCCAATTTTCCCGTTGAGTCTCCGCTCTTCTTCAAAAGCGAATGCTGGAGACAACGCCGCCCAACCCTTTTCACCGTGGACGTGAATGAAAGAAGAAAAAGCTGCGCTGTAAGCTGCCGTTCCTTGCAGGATCATGCCGCTGGGAAAGTCCAGACGGAACGCGACACCCTCTTCGACTTCTTTGTACCGCCTTCCATCACGAACCCAAGTTACGGCGCTCGCGGCGATAGGTTCTTCGCCAACTAACCACCGGCAGGTATTCACACAATAGACTCCGAGATCAGTTAGCGGGCCGCCGCCACATAACTTGCGGGAAAAAAGCCACGACGGCGAGTTGTCACCGAATGGGCGTAACTCTGTGAACAGCGTGTGGACAATGTCGATCCGGCCCAGGTCGCCGGTTGAGATCATTTTTTTGAGCAAGACTGTGCTGGGCTCAAAATACTTTCGATAAGCGGTCATGAACAAGACCTTGGCGCGCCGGCAGGCCTCGACCATGTTTCGAGCCTGCTGGACGGTAGCCGCCAGAGGTTTCTCGCTGATCACATGCTTGCCCGCCTTTGCCGCTTGAACCGCATACTTCTCGTGCTCTCCAGGCGGGGTCGCGATGTAGACGGCCTCAACATGAGGGTTCTCCAAGCATTCAGCATACTCGTCGTAGGTGAACGCTTGACTGGCGTTGAACTGTAAAGCGAGCTTCCAGGCTTTTTCCTTGCGACCACTAACGACCGAGACTAGCTCGGCTTTTTTGCTATGCGCAAACGCGGGCAACACCGCGACTTGCGAAATGCTTCCCAGTCCCACGACCGCGAACCCGATTCGTTTCCTCGCTGGCATAGTTGCAAGTTTGTTTGGACTTCAGCGTTCCTCTGCTTAGCTTTCCCGGTCGGCACGGCTCTGGCCCTGCGCTGTAATGGCGCGGTGTTCCAGTCCTCGAAGTTCTTCAATATTCTCGAGAACCTTGAAGATAGCGTCCGCAATGCTATCGACGTTTTCCTTCCCACCAAGGAACAGGTGATGCGAGAACCAGATTGCTTCGTGATACGCGGCACGCTCCGAAACCGGGCACTTGTACATCTTTCGCAGATCGAGCGGTGCAGGCCGTCCCCAGCTCAAAGCTGGAAAGTCACCGGGATTCAGCGGGAAGAGCGAACTTCTATAGACCGGCTCGTAGAAAAGACCATCGCACGGTATGCCCTCCAACTGGAGTGCCGCGACGAAGGCGGCGCGCGGAATTTCTTTCATTTGTTCGGCAAAATATTTGAGCACATATCCGTAGGGGGCCAATCGTGTAATGCGCGGTTCCGGCTTCAACAATCCCAGTCCGCGAGTGTTGCCAAGGCGCGACTCAAAGGACGCCATATTGGTTTGGCGAACCTGCGCCTGCTCGGGAAGGCGCTCGAGCTGCGCACCCAATACTGCCGCCTGGAATTCGCCCAGTCGATAGTTGAACCCGATTATGCGGTGATGGAACTTGTCAGTTACACTCGCCCGCCCGGCATTGATGTAAGTCTGAACCCGCTCAAAGTACTCAAGATTGTTAGTGATTACCGCTCCACCCTCGCCAGCGGTAATTAACTTGCTTGATTGAAAACTGAAAGCGCCCAGGTCTCCAATCGAACCCGCGCCCTTGTCACGCCACATGCCGCCATGGGCGTGCGCGCAGTCTTCAATGACTTTCAGTTTGTGTTTGGCAGCGAGCGGCGTGATTACGTCGAGGTCGGCAAACCTCATTCCCAAATGGACAGGAAGAATGGCACGCGTCCTGGGGGTGATGGCCTGTTCGATCAGCTTGGCGTCCAGGCAATAGGTTTCCGGGTCGATGTCGACAAAAACTGGAACGGCATTTACCAACAGCACAGGCCCTACCGTTCCTTCCCAGGTGTAGGCGGGAACAATCACCTCATCGCCCGGGCGGATATCGATGGCCTTAAGGGCAGCCTGGATCGCCACCGTTCCCGTGTTCACGCACTGACCGTACTTGGCGGTGTGGAACTCGGCGAACTTCTTGCCAAACGCGTCCGCGTGCTTGCCGGGAAATGGCTGTCCGCCCCAGTTATGATTGACCAAGACATCCTCGAGCGCGTGTCGCTCGCTTTCGGTGTACATTGGCCAAGCGTCAAAGCGCTTTTTTCGGCTCGGCTCACCACCTGTAATCGCCAGTTTTCCCATCAGAAAATTCTCCTTCGCGAGACGTAATTGTGAACTGCGTTAAAAGTTAGGTGGAATTCGGCGTCAGGCCCAGGGCGCGATTGCAACCTTCATGGAATCCAGCGCGATTGATTTGTGAACTGCAGCTTCAACGTCACGCAGTGGATAGCGGTGTGAAACAAATTCCCGGAGCGGATAAGTGTGCATATAACGAGCCATCTGGCGCATGCTGGGCCCATAGCTGGCCGGCTCTTCTCCACCGACACCGAGAACCCGCACACTCTTTGAACACAGATGCCGATGCGGGCTTATGGCGACTTCACCCAGATCGGAGAAGTTGCCGGCCTCGACCAGCAGCCCTCCCAACCTCAACATTTCGAGCGCTTCGGGCACGGCCTGAGGCACACCCGCAGTTTCGATTACCAGATCAGCGCCGCGTCCATGCGTCAGGTGGCGAACAAATTCCAGTCTGTCAGCGAGGGTAGTCTGGGAAACGTTGAGCACATGGTCGGCTCCTAGCCGCTTGGCAAACTGCAGGCGGTAATCGGAGAGGTCGACAGCAACAATGTTTCCCGCCCCGAGCATGCGAGCCTTCATCAAGAAACACATGCCAAGCGGTCCGACCCCAAGAACCACAACGGTATCATCGAAAAGGAAGGCCTCGCTGGGGAAGGCTGACATCTGCTTGGCGCGATCGAGACCCACAGTTACCGCCATCACCTCGGTAAGAACGGCAACCTCGGATGGCAGATCGTCCGGGACCCGCACCAAAAAGCTTCTTGGGACGATGTAGATATACTGGGACCAGCCGCCAAAAAGATACGGGGGATCGGCGGCACACAAGTTGTTGCCGTAGTCTGTCATGTTCTGGCAAAAGTAATAAGGGAAGTCGTGCCGGCAGTAATAGCATTCTCCGCACGAGACGTTCGCCCCAACCACGACCCGGTCACCGAGCTGGAGCGGAATGCCTTCGAAGTCGGCGTATTGGCCATTGCCACCGATGGCGGCAACTGTTCCCACGTTTTCGTGGCCCTGAATGATCGGGAAGCGAATCTGCTTCCCGTCTCCCGTGCCGGCGTATTGGGTGGTGAAGCCCTGATATGTGTGTTTGTCGGTGCCGCAGATTCCCGAGAGTTCCATCTTCACAAGGGCACAGCCGGGTCCCGGCTGCGGCAGCGGGTACTCACGCAGTTCGTACTTGCCAGGTTGGACCAGCGTAGCGGCGAGAACAGGTGTAGCAGACATCGCTGCGGGTACCTCGCGAAGTGATCTTATTGAGCCTCAAAAGAGCGCAAATCCTCATTTGCAATAAGCGCTTAGAAACGATATCGGCGAAGCCTCCATTTGTCAAGCCAACTTTCATGAGGGAGGTAGTGATCTGCTGGAAAGCAGAAGCTAGACTCAGTTAATGGAATCCAACCGCATGCGCTTCTCTTCCTGGTCAGCCGCCTTGCGCTTCAGCGCCTCGAAGGTTTGCAATTCTTTTCGCGCCTCCTCCATTTGCCCCCGCTCCTTATATAGGCTGAAGAGCACATAGTGGGCTTCTTGCGCGTCCGGATTCGCGGCTACGACCGTCTGGAGCAGCTTCACTGCGTCGTCGGCCTTCCCTTGGGCGTGATAAATTTTGGCCAGGTCTAGCTGGGCGTCGGCGAGTCCGGGTTGTAGATCCAATGCCTGAGACAAGTATTGTTGAGCGGTGTCCAATTTGTTCTGCTGCCGGTAGACGTCGCCAATAAGAAAATCCGTCATGGCATCGCTAGGTGAAATCTTCAGCTCCTCATTGAACTCCGAAAGCGCTTCATCAAGCCGCCCAGCTTCCCGATAAACTAATCCGAGAGCGTAGTGTAGTCCGGCCGCGTCCGGTTTTCGGGCGATGGCCTTTTTGTACTCAGTAATCGCCGCCGGAGTCATGCCTTGTTGCCGGAGCATTTCAGCCCTCAGTTGAAACATGCGGTACGAGTCTGGCGCGACTTTGGTCAACTGCACAAACGAATTCGAAGCCACGTATAGAGATGCCTTTCCTTTAAAGTACAGGGCATCTTGACTATTCGGTTCAAGTTCAGCCCAACGGCTGAGCATCACGAGAGCCTTGTCGTCCTTCTCCTGCCTCAAATACGCAAGCCCCAGATGAGCAACCACCACCGGATCGTCTTTCTTGGTTTCGTAGGCTTTTTCGAGCAACGGAATCGCGCGCTCGACTTCGCCGGCGTTGAAGTAACTCAAGCCCAGCAGGACCTGGGCGTGATCGAGGTGGGGATTAAGTTCAAGTGCCTTCCGCAGCTCGCTGATCGCTCGCGGATAGCTACCTTGCATATAGAGCGCCAACCCAAGATTAGAATGGGCTTCCGCCGATCTAGGATCCAGTTTGACGACCTGCTCATAGACTTTTTCTGCCCGATCGAATTGCTGATCTCTGAGCGCGGCTCGTCCTTGGGAGGAAAGGTCTGAAAGACTCGGTGACTGAGCTGCTGACGGTTTCACCGACATCGAGGTGCACAGGAAGGAGAGACTAAAAACCAGTAAGAAGACCTGCTTCATTGATATCCTCGGCACAAGACTCCGGCAAAGCGAATCGAATCCTCCGTTGTTACGACCGAACGCTGACACTGATTCGATGAGGAGTATTGAGCTCGTAAGCATCTTTTCGATCAGGGTCGCGGACATCCGGTTGAGTATGGCCATCACTGTCGGTTGCGCGAACCTCCAGCGTGTACTGCCCCGGTCGGACGATTTGCCACTCATAGCTCCAGGGCGTCCACACCATGGTCACGGCTGCAGCCGAAAGAGTTGCTTGTTGCCAAGGCCCACTCGGTTGGAGTCGCAGCTCAACTTTTCCGATGCTACCTTCTCCAGCCCAGGCCTCACCCTCTACGCGGTATGTCTTGCCCTGGATCTCCTCTCCTTCGAACGGGCGAAGGAATTTGGAGTTAACGAGCATGCGCGTGATCGGCCGCCTTTCGCCATTCGCCTTAACGGACACGTACTCTTCCTGCTGGAAGTATCCTTTGAAGGGCTGGTCCGAAATCTCAACCCGAGTCAGCCACTTTACCGAGTCCATTCCATACCAGCCCGGAATCACCGCGCGCAGGGGAAATCCGTGATCCGCCGGTAATGGCTCACCGTTCATCTCGTACGCCAGCAGGCTGGAGGGATCCATCGCCTTGTCTAGCGCAATGGCGCGGGCAAAGTGAGTGCCCGGCGGAACAGCCTCGCCATCGCCGGAATCCGCACCATGGAAAACCACCGTGGTTGCGCCCGGCCGGAGTCCCGCTTGCTTAAGCAATTCTGCCAAAGGTAGTCCCGACCACACGGCTGTACCCACACCACCGCCACCCGACCGGTTTCCCGCACACTCCAAAGTGAACGCGCGACGGACGGAGGACGTCAGCAGCAGGTCGGAATATGACAACCTGAGCGGCTTGGAAACCATGCCGCCGATTTCGAGGCTCCACGCATCACTGTTGATCTTCGGCGTAGCAAAATGATTGCGAATGAAAAAGTCGATGTTTGATGTGATCAGATCTTTAGAGATCTCATTCAAAGTTGCCCGAACTTCGCGGCTAGGTGCGCGACTTATGCGCAGCAGCCCCATCATGCCACTGGCGTAGGTTGAGGCCAAACCGCCGGCTGCGATTGCTGCCCGCACGAAGTCGCGTCGGCTGATACTCTTCGCAAAAGTGGCTTTGCCAACGTCAACTAAGCGATTCATGTGAGCACTGTCCAAGACAAATTATTTTAGCGGAGATTGTTTCGGCGTGCTGGCCTCGGATATGAGGCTCTTTGAATCCGATGCTCGAGGCGCAGTAAAGCCCGAGAATCGCGCGGATGACAAAACCGATTGCGTAAACTAGACTGGAAAATCAAACGCAAGGTTGGCCGGGATGGCGGAACTGGCAGACGCAGCGGACTCAAAATCCGCCGGTACTTAGTACCTTGGGGGTTCAACTCCCCCTCCCGGCACCAGCACTTTTGGGGTCAATAGTGGCGCTCACTTCCACAGCGAGCGCCGCATACAAGCCGGGAGCATTAGCTTCGATCTCATAGGTCCCAGGGGGAAGGCCATTGATAGCGAATGCTTCCAGTGCGTCCGACTCGGTCTCCTTGGTTATAGGGCCGTGAAGGACGACTCGAACGCCGGGCAAAACAGCAGGTTCTCCATTTGTGCCCTTCGTGAATACGTCCCCTTTTATTGATCCAGGTGCAGGGGAGCTACCTTGCGCGAAACAAGGTCCCAGGAAGAGCAAGATCGACAATGCGGTACCAACCAACGTTCGCATATGGATGCCCCTCCTCGTCGCCTCAAGTGCAATGCGCCTTCCAAACCACAGGCGTCTCATGCGATTGTCATGAAGGCATTGAGAATACGAGAGATGGAATAAGTTGAAGCAGAAACCCACGTGAAGAGCGAGATGTCATTTGAGGTCGCTCGACTTGACACGTCGAAATCGGTGACAGTCCCACAATTGTGATGAAGGGAGGAAATGCGCGATGCCGTGCTGTCCGTAGCGGACGCGTGCTCTGGCCGAAAGAAGAAGCTGGGCGAGAACGTTGTCAGCGGACGCCCGGGGAATACTTCGCGTTAATGCAACGAAGTCGAAGTGATGGTGGTCTCTGGGACGATTGCCCGCGCCTCTTTGCTCTGACCCGCATTCACAGCGTAGTCCCGGTGTTCGATAGTGAGAACCTTCTTCCCATACAGCCGTACCTGAACCAATGTCTGGTCCTTCTGCGGAAGCCAGAACCCATCAGTTTTCTGATACTGCCGTACGAAATCAGCGCGTTGGATCCAGAAAGACAGTTTCTTCGCGGGATGGCCTTCGATCCGCACCACAGAGTAGTCGTCTACATCAATCCAAAGCTTACCTTCGAACAAATACTTGTCCTTCCGCCTGGGCACGGCCTCGGCGACGAAGCAACGATACGAACCCACCTGTTGTTCTCCCAGGAGATTTAAGGAATAGTTGTCAGCCGAAATGGCGCTGTCATGATGTTCTTTGCCGGCTGCCGCTTCGATCTCGCTCTTGATCAGCGGATTCAGTGCCATGTTCCGGACCAAGCCTGAGCCAGATTCGGAAGTAACTGTGAATGTCTTTTTGTCCGGCGAGAGAAACTCCATTCGTCCGATTTTCTCGGCATGAACCTTTCCCTTGAGATCGATTACTTGATACGTCCTCAGTACGCTGTAATCGTGCAGCGCGGACTTGCGTTTTTCGTTGTGAGCGGCGAGTTCCGCAAGCACTTGGCTTTCGTTGACGCCAGGCCTCAAGGGCTCGACGACCGCGTCCAATTGCGGTAATTCGTCGCCATCGCTCTGAGCCTTCGTGTCTGCTGCGAATATGGTTATTGCAAGTATCGCGGCTACTGCAAATAAAAGTGCGCCCTTGTTATGCGATGTTGCTGGATCTTTTCGCTCCATGTCTATCTGTCCTTCTCCATTCCTCCTAAAACTGTATCTCTGTATGTTTCGCGATGCATGTTCGCCAGATAAGTCTTAACAAGATCTCACTCGTCTGCTCTGCCCCCACGAGAAACTGGCTTAGGTTGTTTGGGCTTGGCAGCGGGGTATTTGGCTTTCTACAGGCACCTCAAACGACCGCCCCAATATCAACTTTGACGGAAATGTCATAACTGGCAGCATCAGAGTGCGCCAACTTCGGCAGTCTGATGAATCCTAAGCTCAGTGATGGTGCCGACTTGATACTTCGACGTGGACTGGCAAAAAAACCGTAGCGGTCATCAAACAAATACAAAAAGCACCCACTAGCCTCAGCATAAATTGCTCCTCTTGTTTGTCCTACTCGAGCCCTCGTTCTCCTTGTCGATCTAGAAAGCGTAAGCATTGTCGCTATGACTCAGAGTTGGCCACTGATTGTCGCTGTTGGTTCCTGGGAACCTGCCCAGGACGATTGCTTGATCGTTTTGGCTATATTGCGGGCCAGGTTGTGAGTAGCCCGCAAGTTGCTACCGAAGAAGCGCACATCGCCGTTTACGGTGCGCTCTAGAACAACTTTGCCTTCGCGGGTGAGGAGCTGACTCCGCACTGTCAATTTCGTCGCGCCACTCACAGTGGTCACCGCACGGCGCGTTTCGCCGCCAGGCGTGTACTTCTCTACAGTTGTTTTGAGCACCAGCAAATTTGGAACTTCGCTGGCCTTCAGGTCGCCGTCGCGGAGCACCTGCTGGAACTGCTTTGTCTTTTTCAATTCCGCCACGAGATTCTCGTAAATCGCGATTTGGAACGAATAGGCGAGGCCCAGGTTCCCAGGGTCAACTTGGTCGACTTGAACGCTCCAGCGTGTGGCGGAAGCCCCGTTGCCACCAGAGGATTTCGGAGCCGCAGTCTGGCCGGGCAGGCGACCAGGAAGTGCAAGGATGATCGCCACCAATGCGATCCCATAAGCGATCGATGAACCGCATTTAATTGTTTTCATGCCTGGCCTCCGTAGCGCTTTCTTTCGTCGACTGATCTTGGCGGGAATTAATAGTTACGCCCTGAGCTATCAGTTCATTCTTTACACGCTCGCCCTGTCCTTTAGCTAACTGGAGGATCGCCCCGTGAATTCCTCCATCGCTGTCGACATATCTCAGAGTCAGTGTGTCGTACTTCTTGTGGCTGAGGAGACTGACAACTCGGCCACCACCGTACGGAGCCGCAGCCTTACCCAAGGTCAGCGGCAAGCCGCCCACCTGCCGGCTCTCCTCACCCAGGAAGACATCCCGAACAGAACCGATCTTTATGTGTGCGTTAGTTTTCCCGGTCTGCTGAAACTGCAGCAAATTGTCCTGAAAGGATAGAGTCCCGCTACAGTTGCTCTTCGCGTTTTCGAATCCGAGCAGATGCGTGGCTCGAATGCCGAACGGTGCGCTCCCATCATGTCGCTCAGCGGTGTTCTGGGCGGGAACAATGAGGCTGCAGGAAATCAAGAGAGCGAAGAGCCTGACAACGAGGCGGCTGGTAGAGTAATCGTCCCTGTGGTTCCGTGCAACAACAAAATAGTTCATTTTTCAACCTCTCGCAGCGTGGCGGCGGAGGGAAGCTACTGACCCTCTTGAATGCTCGAAGCAATTTCTCTGCCACGACTGCGACCCTTTCTATGCTTTGGCGGAACTCGCTTGTGGCTATTGCGTTCGCATCTCGAAGAGCGCGCCCCAATCCGTCGATCCTCGCAATGAACTTTGTGGTCTTCTCGTCAAGCGGTAGCGGGTAAAGCGCCAACTAACCTATGTCACCCGGCTTTGACAGAAGCGCCATCGCCGATTGCACCAGGGCCAGCACCACCCCCCAATACGATGCAGAAGCGGAACAAGCCGCCACCGATGTTGTGTCACTACTTTGACAGGAACGTCATCTTTGACATCCGAGCTACCAGTTCCTTGAAGCGATACGCGTCAAGTGATGCTGTGCATGTCCCGGCAAAGCGCTTGTGTTGCCAGCACGATGCAGTGGAGGTCGGTTGTCGCCGGACGCTACCGCATCAATCACCTCTAGTGCTGGTGCCAAAGACATCGCGTGGGTTCCGCGTTGGCCACAGCCATCCGGCGATTCGTTGGGGTGTTGACACCTCTTCAATTCGCACTTGCAAAAGGAGATACTGCGCCACCTTGCTTGACGCTGTTATGGAAGCTTGCATGCAGGCACCAGGGCTGAGCGGCGCAAGCATGACTCAGCGATTGTCCAGGCAAAGCGTAGAAAAAGGTTCTGAGATTGGCCACTTGGGTGCCTTCTCGATTGAGCCGGGACTTCCGGGCACCCTTGAGCAGAACAAGGGAATCGCACGAAGGGAGCACAAAACGGCTATGTTTGGTATAACGCGCGAAACTCTCCGCCAGTTTTCCCTAGGCGAAATTCTCCTGCTAATCGCAATGAACCTGGAAACGGGCCGCTTAGCTTCTGAAAACCGCGTCCGTCTAGCGAATGGCGCAGCTTTGAGTAGCTAACCAACAGACGGAGGAAAACGCGCTTACCCATATACCCACACAAGCGGGATTCATGCAGTTACAAGATTCCGCGCGGCTCTTGCGCGCGGTTTTCCCGAACTATCCGGAATTGCGGCCGTGCAATCCCGTGCCCGGGCTTGAAGCCGCGCCGGTCTATCCGCAGGCGCATAACGAAGGGTACTTACTTGCTTCATGACGTAAGCCCAAGAAGCCTACGTTGAAGGTTATGTGCGCGTTGCTGTCTGAACCATCATCTTGACATTGAAGGAAGGAGTTAGCTATGAGCGCGGTCGAATTTGGGTTGGCATCGCAGACACTTCTTGTGGAAACACCGTCGCAAGTGCCGTCGTTCGAGGAGCATTACAAGAGAGCGGAAGCCTTGGTGAGCCCCTACGAAGAACTGTCCCACGTTTCCCGATCGAAGGGATCGATGACACCCGAGACTCGGCTGAAACAGCTAATCGACCTCAATGGGGGTCTCGTCTCGAGAAGTCTTATGGCCAACGCGGAACTGGAGTCGTTTCTAGCGCATATTTCAAAAACGATGCGGCGGATCATGACCTCAGATTTTGCAGTCATTGGCCAATCACGGGTTGAAGACGGGCGATTTCAGGTCATGGCTTTCGATACAGCGGACGACAGTGCTCTGACCCAGGAGTCAATCGAAGGCTTGGCTGAAGGGTGGAGTAACGTGCTGTCTACTGGTGAGGGCTGGACAGGTAAATTGTGCGATCTTAACGCAAACGATGCGGTCGATGACGCAAGCATAGCAGCGCTCTGCATGCAAGGTTGCGTTCTTCCCCTAGTGTCGCGAGAGCGACTTCTGGGTGTGTTCGCCCTCGGGAAGCGTGGCGATAGTGCGTACACCCACCATGAACTCGAGTATCTGCGGCAAATATCGAACCAAGTCGGCGTTGTGCTCGAGAACTTTCTCTTGCGTGCCGAATTGCGAAAACTGAAGGAGGAGGGCTCAGAGAACATGGGTTACGCCGTCGACGAACCAAGCAGCAAGGCGGGTTTTGAAGAAATCGTCGGCCGAAGCGCGGCCCTGCAACGTGTCCTGCGGCAAGTCGAGGTCGTAGCTCCAACCGACTCCGGCGTGCTGATTCAGGGAGAAACGGGCACCGGAAAAGAGCTCATCGCCAAGGCCATTCACAATCGAAGCGAACGGCGTGATCGGCCGTTTATAAAGGTGAATTGCGCCGCCATACCTTCCGGCTTACTGGAAAGCGAATTGTTCGGGCATGAAAAGGGTGCCTTCACCGGGGCGATCGCGCGTAAGCCCGGCCGTTTCGAGCTGGCGGACAAAGGAACCTTGTTCCTGGACGAAGTCGGTGATATTCCCCTCGACCTGCAAGCTAAGCTGCTGCGGGTTCTGCAGGAGCATGAATTTGAACGGCTGGGCAGCACGCGGACGCAGCACGTGGATGTACGCGTAATCGCAGCTACTCACCGTGATCTGAAACAAATGGTTGAGGACGGAACCTTTCGCAGCGACTTGTATTACCGACTGCATGTGTTTCCGTTGATGGTTCCTCCTTTACGCGATCGTTGCGAGGACATACCGTTCATTGTTCGCCACTTCGTGGGCAAGTATTCCCAGCGAATGAACCGGCACATCGAAACAATTTCGGCCCGCGCCATGGAAGTGCTCACAAACTATGCTTGGCCAGGAAATGTGCGGGAGTTGCAGAACTTCATCGAGCGAGCTGTGATCCTTTCGCCTGGATCCTCGCTCCGCGCTCCCTTGGACGAATTAACACAAGAGACAGTTCAGGGTTCACAGACCCACTTATCGACACTTGAAGAGATGGAACGGGAGCACGTGCTGCGCGCCCTGAAGGAATCGAACTGGGTAACTGGGGGACCCAAAGGCGCGGCGATGAAGCTGGGGATGAAACGAACCACCCTGGCTTATCGGATCCGCAAATTGGGGATCCCTGTCCGGCCACAGCTGTGAGAAAAGATCATTTCGCACTCCATAAAGGTGCAATTGAGGTCAAAAGGGCTTCTGCACCTCGATTGCCGTAGCCCATGGTAACACGCCACTTCGCGCCATAGGACGCTGCAGGAAGCCGTCCAGTTGGCGCTCAAGCATAACCACGATAGTAGATAGCGCCTTCAGTCTCGTGAGCCATCTTGTGAATCTTACTTCGATGTGTGACGGGTTGCTGCCGGGCTTGGATTCGACGGTGTTCTTGCCTCCGTGCCATGCCAAGCACTCCCGGTCCTTCCCTCTGGAGTTCTGCGGCTGCGTTACAGGGTGAGCAATGATCAAGAATCCCATCGGTACAGCGAGGTGATGAGCTTTGAAATTCCGGAGTTCTCCTTATCGAGCTGCCCTTCTTGTGCGCACAAATTTCAAAAATGAGCATCTTCCCGTCGTACGGTCTCGGGTGCTATAGCACGCTCGTCTGTTCCCTCCTGAGGGATAGGCCGCGAGATACCCAACCGTCTCATCTTGGCGAGCAGCGTGGTTCGTTTCAGTCCCAGTTTCGCCGCTGCGCCGCGCGGTCCACCGACGATCCAGCCGGCCTGCTCAAGTGTTTCCAAAATCAAAGCGCGATCCGAGTCTTCCCAGGTCATCGATGAGTGGAAAGTTCGGGTGCGATGCAGACTGGGGATCATGAGCTCTGTTTGCATTTTATGCAGTGGGTTCGGGAGCACGCCGTCCCGCGAAAGGATAACCGCGCGTTCCACTAAGTTCTGCAACTCGCGAATGTTGCCAGGCCACGAATACCATTGGAAGGCAGCCACGGTTTCCGGAGGAATGCTGTCCAGATGCTTCCCCATACGGCGGCCAAATAGTTTCACGAAATGGGTCACAAGAGCAGGAATGTCTTCCCGACGCTCTCGGAGCGCCGGCAGCGAGATGGGGAAGACG
>Ga0210384_10001469_pt1 | contig 32073 bp, 27 predicted proteins | sample IncBWH2MmetaG_FD_160574 | JGI IMG/M metagenome (GOLD analysis project Ga0210384, IMG submission 160574) | Forest soil microbial communities from Barre Woods Harvard Forest LTER site, Petersham, Massachusetts, United States - Inc-BW-H-2-M | ecosystem: Environmental > Terrestrial > Soil >...
CTCGGTCTCGACGCCCGTCATTTGCGCCAGCACCTCACGGTCACCATTGCCGCAGAGGAACTGCATGGGGATGTCCAGGTCCAGTAAACGTCGAATGGTTTCTTGCGGCATCGGCCCCGGAAACACATCCCCCCCGACCACAATCTGGTCCACTGCCGCCTGGCGAATATCCTCGAACACTGCCTCAAGTGCGGGAAGGTTCCCATGGATGTCATAAATCGCAGCGACCCGCATATCTGGTTTCCCTCCCTTTCGAGGATAACGAATAGCAGCCTAACCAGTGCGTTTTAAAAACTTCCCACCTGATTTGAGGTATCGTTTCAATCATGGATTCGCAGGTCACGCGCAGCCGCCAGCGGATTCTGGAGTCCGCAGTAGTGTTGTTGAGGGAAGGCAACCTGCCAGGGCCGTTGGTCGAAGCTGCTGCGGCGGCGGCCCGCGTTCCTCTTGCCAACGCCAAGCAGTTTTTCCAGAACGATGAAGAGCTGATTCTTGCGTTTTATCTCCGGCTTGCCAATGACTTGGAGGTCCGGGCCTCGGCTCTGCCACCGGAAGGGGTGGCCGAGCGATTCCGCGTGCTGATGTTGGCCAAGCTGGGACTGGTCGGTCCGTACCGCGAAGCGTTCGCCGGATTGTTCGCAAAGATGCTGGATCCGCGGACCAATATCGGAGTGTTCAGCAAACAAACCGAATTGGTGCGGCTGCGGGCGCGAGCGGCGTTCGCGAAGGTGGTCCACGGTGCGAATGACGCGCCGGACGGCGAGACGCAGCTGATTCAAGGCCTCTATGCCGCCCATTTGGCCTTGTTGCTGATCTGGAGCCAGGACCAATCACCAGATTCGAAGAGCACGCATGCCGCGCTAGAAATGGTTTGTAAGCTGACCGCACGGGTTTGCCGGTTTCGCTGGACGCCTATATCCGCGACGACGCTTGAAAGCATCGGGGCGATTTGCGGACCCCTGGTAGACCTGCCCGCGGATCGGGAAACAACAGCGCGAGCGCGGGAAATTCTGCGGCTGGTGTTTCAACATCGTCGGACGCTGCCGGGCGCGGCTGACTGTGCCGAGTCTGCGAGTGCTGATGTGTGCGAGCGGTGTTTGGAGCCTCACCTTCCTCTCGTGCGCCGATTTATCGGGGCAGGTCTCCCCATCCATTTCGTCCTGCCGGCGTTTCCCGCCAAGTCGCCCAATCAAGAGAAAGTGCTGGGGCGAATCCCCGATAGGGCTGAGGAGTTGAGCCTACAGTTTTTGAATGCTCTTTGTGGAGAGATACGGAAAATTTATGGGCCGGGGGCGCGGATCACGATTTGTTCCGACGGATTGGTCTTCAGCGATCTTGTGGGTGTGACGGATTCGGACGTCAACAATTACGGCGAGCAAATCACGCACATGATCGAGCGGTTCGGTCTGGAATCCCTCGAAACCTTCCACATGCAGGATCTTTATGATGAAGCGGGATCGGGCGAGCAAATGCGCAAGTGGCTGTGCCGGCATTACGCCGAATCGCAGGAAACGATCCGAGAGAGGCTGCATTCGAACGAAAACCAGCAAGCACTATTTAATGGCATTCAACGATTTCTGTTCGAGGACCAGGTTGCGATTGAGGAAGGAAAGAGCCGCACACGCATCCGTTCGGAGTGTAAAGAGCGCACCTATGAGTTGGTCCGGCGCAGTGACGCCTGGGGGCGTCTCGTCGCGGACTGCTTTCCGGCCTCGCTGCGGCTTTCCATTCATCCGCAGCCGCCGCATTCGGAGAAGATCGGAATACTGTTGGCCGAATCGCAGGATGTTTGGTTGACGCCGTGGCATGCCGTCGCTCTCAACGAGAACGGCCATTTTCGACTCGCCAAACGCCGAGAGGCAGAGGCTTTGGGGGCATCGGTCGTCCTAAAGGACGGAGTACCCTCTTATATGGATCTGCGCCAATGATTGACCCACTCGAAAACGTCCTCAGCGCGCGCGACCGGTACTTGGTGGCCTCCGGCTTTACAACCCAATCCTATGTCGACCCCAATTTCAACGTGAAGGTTGGCTTTATTTCCCTGCGATTCCCCAACCCAGGTCTCCTGCCGATGCATGATCTCCACCATGTCGCCACCGGCTACGATTCCTCGCTGCTCGGCGAAGCGGAAATCAGTGTTTTTGAACTGCGCGCCGGAAGCGGAACTCCGCTCATCTTCTTTCTCTGTTGCGGCTCGATTCTGGTCGGCTTGTGTTTGTCTCCGCGACGCATGTGGCGGGCCTGGAAAGCCGCTCGCGGCGCGCGCTCCTTGTACAAAATCAAGACGCCCTACGAAACCCTGCTGGCCATGAACGTCGTCCAACTGCGAACGCTGATGGGGCTGGAGGCCCGATGAAAGACCAAGACTGGCAGACTCGCGCTCTCTCGCCATTCGGCCTGGAAGTCATAGCCGCAGCAAGAGCCACCGGTCCCGAGGAAATCCCCACGCCAACTCTGAAGGGTTGGATCGCCAAAGATCGTTACGTCCTCCTCCGCGGATTCGCCCCGCTTTCCACCGAATCCATGACGCGCCTGGCGCTTACTCTCGGCAAGACACTCGAATGGGAATTTGGCGCCGTCAATGAACTTGTGGCTAAGCCCGATGCCAAAAACTACATCTATACCACCGGTGCAGTCCCTTTTCATTGGGACGGCGCGTTTATCGGAAAAATCCCGCACTATATTCTTTTTTCCTGTGAAGTCGCTCCGCCCGAGGACAGCGGCGGCGAAACCATCTTCTGCGACGGAGCACATTTGCTGCGTGGCGCAACGCCAGAGCAGCGCGCGACTTGGCGCTCCACATCCGTTACCTACAGCACGGATAAGGTTGTCCATTACGGCGGCTCGTTCGTCTCGCCGATGATCGCGCCGCATCCCGTAAGCGGCGAGGAAACTCTGCGGTTCGCCGAGCCGGTGCTCGACTTGAATCCCGTCACCCTGGAAATCCCCGGCAGGACGCCCGAGCAACGCGATGCCCTCGTCGCCGAAATGGCCAAGCTCCTGCGCAAGCCGGAATACTTCGTGGCCCACAAGTGGCGCGCAGGCGACGTCCTGATCGCCGACAATCACGCTCTGTTACATGGACGCAATGCCTTCGTTCACGCCGCCCTCCGCCACATCCGCCGCATCAACATCCTGTGATGAGCAAATGATGCGCAAACTCCTCACTTTTCTCCGCGACTTGCTCCTCATACGACGCGTCGAGTTCCGCATCGCCGAGATCCCCATCGTCGCGATGCCCGCCCTGCTGGTGAACAAGGACCTCGCTCCCCTCAAAACGCAATCTTTCTGGGAAGGCGTCCTCATTTTCTTTTTTCTCTTCGCCTTCGGAGACATGATCAACTGCCTCGCCGACCGTGACCTCGACGCCCAATACAAGCCGCACCTCTCCCGCGCGGTTTACAACTTGGGTGTGCCGTTCGTGACATTTCAAATAGTTTTGTGGGCCGTGCTCGCGCTCGCTCTGGCCGCCCATGTCTCCTGGCTGCTGCATCGCTGGCAGTTGCTCGCATTGACCGCCATTGGCCTCATGTTGGGCGCGGCGTATTCCGTCGAGCCTTTCCGCTTGAAAGGACGTGGCATCGCGCAGTTGGCTTGTCTCTGGTTGATCATTTTCGTGGGTCCCATGCTGATGATCGCCACCCTCTTCGGCACCTGGCCCACGCCTGAGTTGGTAGCCTTCGCCATGGCGTACGGCGCAATTCAAATGGGCATCATCCTGGTGAATACGGCCGAAGACTATCCCGAAGATCGCGAAGCGGGCGTGCGTACGGTAGTCGTTGCCTTGGGCCTGGCTCGCGGGATCGCCTTGGCCTCCGCGCTGGCCGCGGCGGGTGCCGCAGCAATGCTCGCCACGCTTGCTGCTCTGTACTGGGTCCGGGGTGTCCCGCTGTCGCGCACCGTCGCGTTGCTGCCGGCCGCAGCCGCGTGCATCTGGTTGACCAACGCAGTCCGCCGCCTCTCTTGCGAAGTTTCCGCGGCGCCGCTCGACGTTGGCATTGCCCGCGTGAAAGCCGCCGCAAAGAACGTCCCAGCATGGGTCACCGTGGTTGCATGGACATCGTTCGCCGCAGTCGCCGCCCTATTCCTCTACTCTGCGAAGTTGTTCTAGCACGCAACTCGCCTGCCGAGAGTCGCTCTCTACGCGTGCCTGGGCTAAACCGCCTGATCGTTGTTAATCGGAGACTGTTCCACCGCCCAAAAGTGTAACGAGTTCGCCAAAGCAGTCCAGATAGACATCCGCCGGGTACGAAATCCGGTCATGCATTCCAAATCCGTAATTCACCGCCGCGGCCAGCGTGCCCGCGTTTCTCGCTGTCTGCACGTCCACTTCAGAGTCGCCCACGAGCAGTGCTCCCTGCGGCTCGGCGCCCAATTCACGGAGGATCGTCCTGGCCCCCAGCGGATCAGGCTTCTTGGTTTTGAAACTGTTTCCGCCGTAGATCGCTCGAAAATACTTCGAAAGCCCCATAGCTTCCAGGATCCGTACGCTGATCCGCACCGGTTTGTTGGTCAGCACCGCCATGGGCATGCTCGCCAGTTGCTCAAGCGTCTCCACTACACCGGGATACGCGCACGTCATGTCCATCTTGTGCAGCTCGTAATAGCCCAGAAAAAATTGCAGTCCCCGTTGCCGTTCCTCTTCCGTCGAACCATCCCCAAGCGCCCGTGCCACAAGTTGCGGCGCTCCGTGCCCGATGTAGCCCGAAATGGTCTCCTCGGCCAACTCCCCGCGCCCCAATTCGCGCAGCATCGCATTGACGGAATGAATCAAATCCTGCTTCGAATCGATGAGCGTGCCGTCCAGGTCGAAAATAAGCGCGTGCACAGACCTAAGTTTTGGGTCAGTCATGAATCTTTCATTTTAGTATGTCTGCCATCGGGGTGGTTGCACCCGACGCGATTTTTAACGCATCATGAAAACAGCATTAAAGAAAGCCTTCTATCGTTTATCAGAATCGTCCTCTCTTCGCGTAAACTAGAGGGCTTGTCGCTCAGCACAACACACGACCGGAGACCCACATCACATGGCCCAGGTTCAGCCCTTCCAGGCGTTTCGCTACAACCCCCAGCGCGTCCCGTTCGAACGCGTCCTCACGCAACCCTACGACAAAATCTCCACGTCCATGCAGGACACCTACTACGCCGCCGATCCCCATAACCTGATCTCCGTAGAAAAAGGCCGCTCCTATCCCACAGACAGTCCACAAAACAATGTCTACAGTCGCGCCGCTGCAGCACTAGACAATTGGATTCGCGAAAACATTGTCGTGCAGGATCCAGTCCCGTCTTTCTACGCCTACACGCAGGAATACGCGGTTCCTGGAACCGGCGAGCAACGCACGCGCCGCGGCTTCATCGGCGCCGGCAAACTCGAGGAATACTCCGCCGGCGTTGTCTTTCGCCACGAGCACACGCTTTCCGGCCCCAAGGCCGATCGATTCGAACTCCTTCGCCACACGCGCACTCACACCGGCCAGCTCTTCATGCTCTACTCCGATCCTCAGCAACGCATCGATGTAATCCTGAAAGATGCCGAGTCCGCCGCTCCCGCGACCACTCTATACGATGAATTCGGCGTAATGCACAGTTTGCGCGTCATCGACGATCCGGAACGCACCGCCGCGATCGAGTCCGCGATGGAAGAACACAAACTCGTCATCGCCGATGGCCATCACCGTTACGAGACCGCACTGAACTATCGCAACGAACGCCGTGTCCATGCAGGCGGTCTTCATCCCCCGGCTCCGTACGCGACGTCGCCCTACGATTTCGCCATGATGACCTTCGTCAACACCTGCAGCGAAGGTCTTACCATCCTTCCTACGCATCGCCTCGCCGCCCACCTCCACGATTTTTCCTGGAGCGAAGCCCGCCGCTACCTCGAGCCGTGGTTCGAAGCGCAGCCATTTCCGTTTGCAGATGACGGACAAAAAGCCGAAGCGCAAAACAAATTCCTCGCTTATCTGCAACAAGCACGTGGACAGAGAGCCGTCGGCGTCTATCCCAACGCGGAGCACGCGAAGCGCGCGTACTACGTCTTAACGCTGCGGAGCGGCGCCGACCTCTCGCAGCTTCTTCATGGTGTATCGCCCCTGCAGCGCGAGTTGGATGTTGTCCTTCTGCACGATGGCATTCTGGAGCCTGCGTTCGGCATTACGCTGCAAGCCGCGACCGCCGAAAGAAATCTCAGCTACGAGCGCGACGCCTCCGCCGCTCTGGACGCCGTCGATCGCGGCGCCGCGCAGATCGCTTTCCTCTTGAATCCAGTGGACGTCGATCAGGTCATGCGCATCGCCATCGCCGGACAAGTGATGCCGCAAAAATCCACCGACTTTTATCCCAAGCTGCTAAGCGGCATATGCATGTATCGCGTGGACTGATTCAACCAATGTTTCCCCTTCTCGTCGGAGCTCACCAGACAAACGGGATCAACCGGGAGCGCGTGCGCAAACAATATTCGTCATAGCCAGCCAATTCCTGCCGAAGAATTGTTTCTTCATTGAGGATTCGCAGCACAATCACAGGAATGATCAGCGCAAAAACCGGCACCGCCCAATACGAGCCCAGCGCCAGAGGCGTAAACAAAATCGAAATCACCGCCCCGAAATACATCGGATGCCGAACGATCCGGTAAGGCCCAACGGAAATAACGCGCTGTTCTTTTTCGACTTGAATGATCCGCGAAGCGTAGCGGTTTGCGTCCAGGACCCAATACGTCACCAGGTATCCTGCAACAGCGATTGCTCCGGACAGAATCATGAGCCAGAGCGGCACCGCACCGAAGGATCTGCGCGACCATCCGAGGCGAAAATCAAATCCCGGCAGCAAAAAAGCGGCAAAGAAAATCACCTTCGCGAATTTCATGATCAGTTTCTGTTCGCCCACTTTTTCTTTTGATTGCAGCCTGCGTTCGACTAGTTGCGGATCGCGCTCGTAAAAATAAATCGAAGCCGCCACCATCGGAATCAGCAGCAGCGCGAGAAATATCCAGCCCTGCCAAAACCGAAAGGTGCCAGCGGGAAGGAACAACATCGCGCCGGTCACGCCGGCGGTGAGCAGGCATTGAACGGCGAGTCTCGCTTTGAGGGTCATGCGATCCCAAGGCTTTGCGGTTTCCAACGCAAAAGGGCACGCATGTGCGTGCCCTTTTGCAAAGACCAATCTTTGTGCTGCCTTCGCGACTTACTTCGTGAAAGTAGCCGTCGCCACTTCGGCAAGCTTGCGAAACCTTGGTTCGCGAAACCCGGCGCCGCGTCTCTCGCAAAATCCGCCAGCGTTTACTTGGCGAAGCTGGCTACCGCTTCGGCTTCGCTGTTGTAGACGTCGAACACCGTGAGCAGTTTGGTAATTTGCAGCACTTCCTGGAACTTGCTGCCCAGGTGCGCCAGTTTCAGCGCCGCGCCCTGCGACTTCGCGCTGTGATGCGCGGCCACCAGGGTGCCCAAGCCCGCGCTGTCGATGAACGTGATGTTCGCCATGTTCAGGACAACTTTCTTTTTTCCCTCGGCGATCAAGCCCTTTACTTTTTCACGCAGCGCGTTGCTCTCTTCGCCGAGCACGATGCGCCCGTCCAGCGCCACCACGGACACGCCGTCCACTTCCCGGTTGGTCATCTTCAAAGCCACTGTGTTTTCCTCCTCATCGGATAGCGGTTCCGGCGGCAACCCGGGCCGGGACCACAAAGCTTATCAATAATAGTCCGCACAAGACATGTAATAACCGCAGACCGGGCAAATCAATTTGCAGCGCCGCGATTCCAGACGCTGCGAGCACACCGGACAATAGCGCGAAGCATCTTCCCCCGCGCCCCCCACGGTCCCTTCAACTTTCGCCGGCGAGGCTTCTCCTGCAGAAACCTCCGCCGGCTCGCGGTGAGCCGGGCCAAGCTCCTGTTTCGCGGCACTATTCACGGCCCGACGTTTATAGCACATCCCCCGCCAACTGTGTAGCGCAAGCGCCTTGCAGTCCCTCCTTGCCTCCTCTCGCTCGTCCACTCCGCCTCTGACTCCGCCGCCTTCGTCCTAAACGATGGGGCACCCGAACGATGTGTCATCCCGGGCACAGCGAGGGATCTGCTTCTCTCTTGTTTGCTCCGCGCTCTTCTGCGCTTCTTTATTATCTTTTTTTTCTTTTCTTATCTTTCCTCTTTTTTTTCCCTTCCATTCACCGACCCTTTTGCGCGATCGAATATCCTCATCCGCACCCAGTCTTTGTTATTCTCTTCTTCCGAGCCTCCACTCCGACCATGCCTTCACGCTCTCCCGAAGTCTCAGGCCTCCACCTCGATCCGCAAACCCGCTGCCTCCACTACCATGGCCCCACTGACATCATCGCCATCAAAATGAGATGCTGCCTCGCCTACTACGCCTGCAAAGATTGCCACGACGCCCTGGCCAACCACTCCATCGAGCCCTGGCTCCCATCCGAATGGCACACGCAAGCCATCCTGTGCGGCTCCTGCCGCATCGAGCTAACGATCTCCGCCTACCTCCAGTCCAACTCCGTCTGCCCCAACTGCCAATCCGCCTTCAACCCGCGTTGCCGCAACCACTACCATTTCTATTTCGCTGCTCTTCGGTAGGACTCGAGCCGACGGCTCACGTCGGGAAAGAATGAGCGCGCACCTCCGTTTGCCCGATATTTTAACTTGCGTTAGTTTCCAGTTACGGGCCGAGGCTCAAGCCGAGGTCTTCGGCGGCCATGCAATCTGCCCGCTGCGCCGGTACGCCAGATTGGCAATCTGCCCGGCGCGGGCTGCGGCGACCCCCGTTTCGACTGGCGCGTTAGGCTCTTTGCGGGTCCTGATGCAGTCGAAGAAATTCTGCATGTGGTCGATGGTGCCGTCGCGGAAGCTGTCTGCCTTGAGAACCGGATTTTCTCTGCCCGGCACGCCTTCGTGATAGACGCTAAAGCCGTTCCGGTTGAGTTTCATGGTTGCTTCAGTGCCGCGGAACTCGAGGCCCCCGTCGTCGATCGAAGAGGCCATCATGCCCTCGTAAACGACATCGAAACCGGGATAGCGGAGGGCTGCCTGAACGGTGTCGGGACAATCCCATTGCTCGAAGATGTATTTGTCGGCGAGCATCTGCGCCTCGCGCGGCTGGTCGGATTTCATGGCCCAGTGTACGACGTCGATCCAGTGAGTGAAGAGATCGGTCATGGCGCCGCCCCCAGAGTTCCAGAACCAGCGCCACCGGTAAAACTTTTCTTCGCTGAAGGGCTGATCGGGAGCGCCACCAAGCCACTGCTTCCAATCGAGGGCCTGGATGTCGATGGGCTTGCGCGCCCCGAAAACCTGATAGTTCTGCCACCAATAGGTCCTGACCTGGGGGACGCGCCCGAGGCTACCTCCCTGAATGAGCTCGACGGCATCGCGAAAGTGGCTCCAGCTGCGCTGCTGCATGCCGCACTGAAGTATCTGCTTGCTGGAGCGGACTGCACGGGCGAGCGTGGCGCCTTCCTCCAGGGTGTGCGTGACCGGTTTTTCAAGATAGACATCTTTGCCAGCTGCCAGGGCGTCGACCGCCATGCGCACATGCCAATGGTCAGGGGAGGCGATAAAGACGGCATCGATTTCCTGCTGGAGGACTTCGTGAAAATCCACGTGGGTGGTCGCGATTCCGTTGGAACGTTCCTTGATGGCGTCGCGGCGCGGACTATAAACGTCGCTTACGGCCACGATTTGATAGCGGCCGACCTTGTCGGCAGCATTGAGCAGGTCGCCCATGCGGCCGCCCGCTCCGATAACTCCGATGCGCAGAGTGTCGTTGGCGCCAAGCACTCGGCTTGAGGCAAGAGCGGTGAGCCCGCCGGCGATGAGAAAGCTGCGACGATTGGGAGGATATTGCATAGCCACCATTCTAGCGAGTAGCCATCAACGAGGAAAGTGGCTGGCTTCTGCGCCACCCGCCCACACTACACCTAGGACGCCCAAAGATCGCCGATTCGGCCGCAGGCAGAGCGCAGATCGGTCCGATTCAGCCCGGAAATTTATGGCTATGAAATACATAACCCTTCGGTACTCAGATACTACCAATTCCTGATGCTCGGCCCACGCCATCCCTCCGCTACTCCGCCCTTCCCGCCAGATCCGTCCACTTTTTTATCTATTCTTGCCCCGAGCGCACTCCGGGTCCCTGCGTCGAGCCATTCTTTGTCCTCTCGCTGGTACTGAAGGGAAAAGCTAACTCCCCTGTTTTCAAATCCTTCCCACACTCTTTTGGGAAGCACCGAGTGTACAAAGGACCACCCTACCCACCCCTCCCTCGGTATTGCTTGAAACCCCTACTCCAGATGGCGCATCCTTATACCTGTACGTGCAAGAAAGGCCCGGCGGCCCGGGAACCCAGGTACTCACCATGCGCCGCTTCTTGATTGCAATTGCTTCCCTCGCCCTTCTTCCCGCGATGGCTTCCGCACAAGGTAGAGGAATGATGTCCGGAATGGCTCGGCCAGCTATGGCTGCGCCTGCCCCGCATGTGGCAATGCACGCTGCGCAACCCAGCAGCACGCATGTGAGTTCGGGGAGCCACGCTTCCACCGGATATCCCCGTTTCGTGCGGACGCGCTCGGGCGGCGTGGTGGCTCGCCCTGCGCCGCGGGTAGGTAGCCCAATTCGGAATAATGGCTCGGGGAACTCCGGCCGAGTACTCCGTTCGCAGGATATAGTGCCTGGGCTGGGGTTTGATTATGCGCACGTGGCTGCCACGCATCCGCGTGGGATTCATGAGCGGGACCGAAATCGCCGGTTTAACGGAGCGTTTTTCCCGCTTTTTTTCGGCGGGGGATTCGATATGCCGCTTTTTCCTGACGATGTACAGGAAGCCCCCGTGGCGGAACCGCAACAAGTGGACGCTGGGCAACCGGAACCAGTGCAAACGGCAGGCAGGCCTGGGGATTACGAACCCCGGCAGAACCGCCTGCCAGCGCCGACGCAGGCTGTTGCGGAACCGGAAGCCGAACCGTATGTGTTCGTTCGGCGCGATGGAACGCTCTTTTTTGCGACCGCCTACGCGTGGGAAAACGGGACGCTTCGTTACATTACGGCCGAGGGACTGCGCCGCACGGTCACCAGAGACAAGCTCGATTTAGATGCCACACAACAGTTCAACGAGCAGCGTGGGCTGAGTTTCCGCGCACCTGCCTGACTTTCTTCTGTCTGTTTGGATCTTTATTTTTTCACAGGCTCGGGCATGACGTAGCCCGAAACGGCTGGGAGTCCGGCTCGCTCGAGCTGGACAGTGGTGTGGTCGATTTTGAATTCCTTCGCAGCTTTCTCCTGAATGGCGCGCAGCAGGCGCTCGCATTGATCCAAGTGCATGTCGGGAATCCGCGCGTGGAGGCTGAGCGCGTTGTGCCCGCCACCTAGAGACCAGATGTGGACGTCGTGGACTTCTTGCACGCCGTGGACGGTGAGGATGGCGCGAGCGACCTCCTCAACGCGCATCTCCCTGGGGCGGCCTTCCAGGAGGATATGGGAGGACTCGCGGAGGATGCCGACGCTGGACCAGAGCACGAGTAGGCCGATGGCTATTCCAAGCAGTGGGTCGATCCACAGCGCTCCGGTCATGCGAATGGCAATGGCGCCAACAATGATGGCGATATTGGAGAGGGCGTCGCCGAAATTGTGAACGAGGATGCTGCGGAGGTTTAGGTCACCGCGGCCGCGAACCAGGGCGAGAGTGATACCGCCGTTGACGGCGAGGGCAGCTAGCGACGTCCAGATCATCCAGCTTTCGACTACGCGGACTGGGGAGCGGAAGCGTTCGACGGCTTCGTAGCCTAGCCAGAGCGAGAGCAGGACCAGGAGTACGGCGTTGGTGAAGGCAGCTAGGATGCCGGCGCGGTGGTAGCCGTAGGTTTTTTCGGTGTCGGCGGGGCGCTCGGCCCAGCGCATGGCGAGCCAGGAGATGCCGAGGGCGGGGACATCCGAGAGATTGTGGACGGCATCGTTCAGGAGGGCGACGGACCTTCCGAGGACTCCGCCGAAGACTTCCGCCACTACGAGGCCGAGGGTGGCGACCATGGCCCAGCCGAGTACCGAAGGCCGCAACGGAGCATGATCGTGCCCATGATGAGGGTGCGGATGATGGACGTGGCCTTCGTGGTGGCCGTGCTCGGGATCGTGGTCGTGGGAATGGTCGTCCATCCGGTCCATCTGCTCCATTTTACGCGCCTGAGCGGTGGTGCGCAGCCATCTCGCTGCTTAGTGGGAAGTTTGACACGTCCTTGGCGCGAATTCATTGACGCATTTCCTTGTGGCTGCCAACATCGAACTAGCTTCCCTTTCCGTTTGTATAGCGGCGGGAATGGCCTACGCGCAGGGGCAGTGCGCTGAGGGACATGACGGTTCCCATTGCAAAACTGAGTTTTTGGGGTGTTCGAGGATCAACCCCGACGGTGGATCCTGCCACCTGGCGATACGGCGGGAACACGCCTTGCCTGGAATTGACGGCACCGGACGGGACGCAGTTCATTTTGGATTGCGGGACCGGGCTGCGCATGCTGGGGAGCCGCTGGGCTGCGCCAAACGGCGGGGGAAATCACGAGACGCATATTTTTGTGACGCATTATCACTGGGATCATATTCAGGGGATTCCGTTTTTTGCGCCGCTTTATGCGGAGAACAACGAATTTCATTTTTACAGTTTTCGGTCGAAATTTTTGGGGCGCGACAGCTTGAAGCAGGTGTTTGAAGCGCAGATGGCGCTGCCTTATTTTCCGGTGGACATGTCGGCGATGAACGCGAAGCGGAAGTTCAAGGAAGTGGAAGGCGGAGACACGTTCACCATTCGGGAGAATAAGATTACCGCGCGATGGCTGAACCATCCGCAAGGATGCCTCGGGTTTCGGATCGAGACTCCGGCTGGGACGGTGGTCTACGCAACGGACAATGAGCCTGGTGATCCGAAACTGGATGAGAGTTTGCGGGAGTTGGCGACGGGCGCGGACATACTTATTAACGATGCGCAATTTACGCCGGAACAATTGAATACGACGCGGAAGGGATGGGGGCATTCGTCGTGGCAGGAAGGCGTGCGGCTGGCGCGAGAAGTTGGCGCGAAGACTTTGGTGTTGTTTCATCACGACCCGGACTCGACAGACCGCATGGTGGATTCGCTATTGCGGCAGGCGCGGGAAGAGTTTGATTCCGTGTTCGCGGCCAGCGAAGGCATGGTGATCACGCTGGGCGAGACGGGGGATAATGTGCAGGCGCACATGCCGGGGATGCGAACAACTCTGCGACGCGAAGCGCAATTTCGCGCGAAAGTTACCGGAGTCACGGAAGGCGGGAAAGAGTTTCAGGAAGAGACGGTGGTGCGCGACATTTCTTTACAGGGCGCGCTGATTTCCTTGCAGAACATGCCACGGTTGCAATCGGAATTGCAGGTGACGATGGAGACGCCCGGCGAGGATGGTTTGCAATCTTCGATGCGGTTGAAGGGATATGTGGTGCGCATCGATGCGGGGCCCGAGAAGGGGCACAGCGCCGTGGGGGTGGTTTTTACGGATTAGGTTTCATCGAGCGGAAAGCGGATTCTCCCGGATCAGTGTTCGCATAAGGAATCTTTTAAGGCCCGCTGCGACGCCTCGCCCTATTCGCACTGGCCCGTTAGAAAGCACATCACGCCTTTCATAGTCAGACCATGTCCGACCACGGGCCCGGCATCCGCTCGGTGCCGAGGCATGGACTCGCGACGGAGTATATCGGCTCCGTGAACCGCCCTGCGCTAGAATCTTGGCTTATGTCCAAGCCCAATTCGCGCACGGCAAATTTCGTTCCCATAAATGCCCTCGATAAGAGACGGCCATCGAAGGTGGCGTTGATCCGCGGATTGGTGCGGCAGGCACCGTTTGTGGCGAAAAACTTTCGACTGTACTTTCAAAACGCTTGGCGGCGGCACTTTTTGCATACGAATGTGGTGGCACCGTATGCGGTGACGTTTTACGTGACACACAAATGCAATTTGGCTTGCTCGTATTGCACGCAGAAGGAACCGGACGTTTTCAGCGACGAGCTGTCCACCGGAGCAACCATCCGGCTTTTGCAGCGGATACGTCGAGAGACGGATTCGGTTGTGATTACCGGTGGCGAGCCGACTTTGCGGGCTGACATTGAAGAGTTGGTGGAGGCGGCGCGGTTTTATTGCAAGTTTCAGTCGGTGCTGCTGATTACCAATGGAACTTTGCTGGATCGCAAGCCGGGAATTTTAGGGGCGGTGACAGGGTTGGTGGTGAGTCTGGACGCCTTGGCGGCTGATCCGTCGAATGCGCTTTCGAAACCGGCGGCGCTGCCCAAGGTTCTCGAGAATCTTGCGCTCGCAAAGGAGGTTCTGGGAGGCCCGGCGCGTATTACCATTAGCACCGTGATTGAGGAATGGAATATCGCCGAAGTTGAAAAACTGCTGGATTGGTGCGCCGTGGAAGGATTCGTGTTTGCCGCGCAATCGGCGCAGAGGGAGAAAATGCCGAATCTGAAGCTGGTGCAGAATCCGAAGTATCAGGCGCTGGTGGATAAGATTATCGAGCGGCGGCGCTCCGGGGTGCAGCCGATCCATGGAACGCCGCGCACGATCGAGACGCTGCTGCGCTTTCGGGAGTTTCAGTGTTATCCGACAATGTTTCCGCGGGTGTATCCGAATGGGGATGTGTTTTATCCGTGCGAGCCGCTGCGGAAAGTGGCGGGGAATTTGTTGCGAGATGGGTCACTGCGGAAGATTTTTGCGCGCGGGAGAAAAATCTATGGGGACATTCCGCAGTGCCAGGGGATCTGTTATTTGTTTGGAAATGTGCTGTCGCATTATTACGTGAATGATTTTTGGGGCTTGGCGGAGGATTTCGTGCGGTGAAGATGATGCGGTAGATCGAGGGCTTGGCTGGCGGAGGGGAATAAAGGTGATGCTAACCTGGCCGGAAATCCCGGGTTCAGATTCCCCCGAGCTTAACGTATGGCCGGCGAGAAATTATGCTAGTTCAGGTCGGAGATTTTCTTGTCCAGGTGAGCTAGAGCGGCTTCGAGAGACTTGCGGTGATTGGGGTTTGTGGCGAATTCCAAATCATGGGCAATTCTGATCCGGGATAGCTGCAAGTCCTTGCGTTCTTGTTCCCGGCGAAGCTCGTCCGCGGTCTTGCTGTTGTTGCCGTAGTGCCCCTTGGGTGCCTGGCCGGATTCGACCTGCGCTTCTACGTCTTTGCTTTCCCATCCTCGCGCCATAGTGGTAGTCTGACACATTTTGCAGCAGGTGTGGGTGATTTCGAGCGAGAAAGTTCGAAGCGAGGCTTAGGCGCTGGCGGCGCGGCTTCTGGGCAAAATGGGGAGCGGGGAGTGCATCACGCTGCCGAGAGAACTTTCGGCGACGCGAGCGAGGTGCTCGGCAAAGATGCCTTGGTAGGAGAATTCGGCGGCGTTATCGGACCAGCGAACCTGCAAAATCCAGTGGTTCTTTGCTCGTGCTTGGATGGCCTTGGCGGAGATGATTTCGGCAGCGGGAATCACGACGAGCGGCTGGAATTGTGAATCGAGCGCCCAGATGCGCTCCGCGCCAACAAAGAGCTGCACAAACGCGGGAGCTGCATTGCCCGGTTGATATTTTCCGCCGTTTACGATGACGAGAGTGCCTAGTTCGCGGGCTTTTTCGTCTGGATCCGTGCGCGCCTCGGCAGGGGGCAGCAGGATGGCCGCCAGAAACATGGCAAGACCGGCGATAGCCGCAAGCCAACTATTCCAGAGGCTGAGCGGCAGAATGACCAGTGCGGCGCCCGCGAAACCCAGAAAAATGCGAAAGACCGTCCAGGATTGGGCGTTGCGGCGAATGCGGAGAAGCTTGGGAATCAGAACAACGGCGGCAAACACGGCGCCGATCACCAGGTTGCGGAGACGTGCGCCCGTTCCTTCGTGCGGTGATGCCGCGGTGGCTGGGGCCGTGCTCATCTTACTTCCTTATCTTATCTACTTACTTAGAGTGCGCGGCGGGTCCTTCGGTTTCAATGAATCTATCTCACGCATGCGGGCGAAGGCCCGGCGGACGTGGGGAATGGTGATGGAGCCGCCGACGATCAAAGCCACGTTCAGAGCGTCAATGACCTCGTCGCGGTTCCAGCCTTCGTCGCCGCAGCGAACTAGATGATAGGTGATGCAGTCGTCGCAGCGGAGAACGACGGAGGCGACCAGCCCCAAGAGCTCTTTCGATTTCGTGCCTAGGGCTCCGGGCTCATAGGCCTGATGATCGAGCGAAAAAAAGCGCTTCACGCCGAGATGGCCGCAATTGAGAATCTCTTCGTTCAGGTCGGCGCGAAATTTCTGAAAATCTTCGAGGCCATCCGCCATGATTCCTCCGGAAGTGGAACGATCATTATGGACTAAATCCGCGACGTTCGGCAGGACGCCACCTGAGCTGCGCGAATCGGGATGTAGGACCCCGGGTGAAGGCGTTAGTCCGCGACTGGCGCGAGAGCTTTCTGTGCTAGTTCTCTTGCGCCTGGCTTACCCGCCAAAATAAGGTTTGCCCATTCCACACCGACCTGTGACAGGCGCACAGACTCGCTGGTTAGTGATTCCGGCCCGCCGGAATCGTTGCCGCCAAAATAGATGCGCTCCATGGGCTGCGCGGCCGCAACGCGGTTTTTTGTGTATTGACCGGGCGCGGAGATGAACATGGGATGGCCGCGGCGATAGATGCGGACTTCGACTGGGTCGACGTTAAATTCTGGAAGAATTTTCTGGAAATCAGCGAGAACGCGCGCGGCGAGGGTCTTGCAACCAGCTTCGTCGAGGAGCGTGAAGCGAAACTCTTCGCGGAGCGGCGTATAGCAGGAGAGGATGTTGTTTTTTTGTCTGTAGCCGGGATCGTTACGAACGGTCCAGTCGGCGACGATAAAATCGGTGAAGGAATTTCCGGGGCACCAGTTGTCGTATCCGCGATTGTAGACGGGTTTGTCGAAGATGAGGTTGACGACCGGATAGGGAGCGAAGCGCGTGCGGCGCATGGCGGTTCTTTGTTCGGCGGGCAAACCTTGAATGATGCGAGAGGTGATGTGTTTGGGCGTGCACATGAGAAGCACTTTGGCAGACACGGTTGTGAGTTTACCTTCGCGCAGATACGTGACGTTTACCGAGTCTTTCTCCTGGACAGCGGCGACGACCGCAGCTTCGCCTAGCATGCGTTCTTTGTATTTTGGCTGGAGGATTTCGACAAGCTTATGCGTGATGCAACCGAGACCGCCTGGCAAGATGGCGCGCTTGCCGTCGCCGCCGGTGAACAGATCGTTGGCGTTATAAAGGCCGACATACGCGGAAGTGTCCGGCGTGGTGGCGCCCCAATTGGAAGGCCCGTAAATATCCCACCACTGCTGGACTTCCGGAGCGTAGGCGGCTGTGAATCTCGAGAAGGGAAGCGCGTCGAGCTCGGCCATGCGCTCCTTGATTTTTATTTTCGAAACGTCTTCGCGGAATTTCAGGAAGCTGGCGACGGTTTCCTTTGCGTAGGGAAGCTGGGTGATGCCGGTTTTCCAGGTGTCTGGGACGTAAGTCTTATTGACTAGCGTCGGATCGGGCATGTTGACCATCGGAAGTTTCAAGCCGAGCTCGGAGGCGAGCAAATCGCCTTCATCGCCGTGATAGGCGTAGGCGGAGCCCGTGGCGAACGGCTGGCCGTCAAATTCTTCCTGATAGGCGTTGCCGCCAAAGTGGTCTTCTTTTTCAAGCAGGAGCCACTCCTTGCCGCGCAAAAAATAGGCCGCCGAGAGGCCCGCGACGCCACCACCGACGATTGCGATTTCAGTTTTCGCGGTGGCGGCAGGGAGAGCGAAGTGCTGGCCATCGCGGACCTGGTGGCAGATTTCGAAATGTTCGCCTTCGACGCGCGGCGCGCCAGTCGGCTTAGAAGGCCACGGCGTGGAATCGGCCGGAAGGAGGGCGGTTTCCTCCGCACAGCCCGAAGCGACCGATCCGGCTACGACATATCTGATGAATTCACGGCGCGAGTGCGACATTTGTTCTCCCATGACTGCTAGGGTCGTTCGAGTAACTGCTGTACTTCCGGGCCGACGCTGCGCATGCGAATGCGATACCACACGATGATAAGGACGACGGAAACGGCAAAAATCAGTGTGGAAACAGCATTGATCTCCGGCGTGATGCCGCGACGGAGGCGGCCCCAGATTTCGAGAGGAAGCGTGTTGTCGCGGCCGATGAGGAAGAAGGTGACGGCGATTTCGTCCATCGAGAGAGTGAAAATGAGGAGACCGGCAGCGACGAGAGAGAGCCTGAGATTCGGGAGGGTGATGCGCCAGAAAGTTTGCCAGGGCGTGGCGCCGAGATCGAGCGAGGCTTCTTCCTGGGCGCGGTCGTTTTTTTGAAGGCCGGCGAAAAGTTCGGTGGTGGCTACGGAGATGAGCGCGGTGCCGTGACCGAGAAAAACTGTGAACAGGCGGAGCTGCATGCCGGATAGCACGACGAACATCAGCAGAGAGAGGCCGGTGATGATGCCGGGAAGGATGAGGGGAAGAAGAACGAGGCGGCGGAAGAGAGCTTTGCCGGGGAAGCTGGCGCGATCGAGAGCAAGCGCGGCCAGCAGGCCCACGGTGAGCGAAAGAGCGACGGCGCCGCTGGCGACAATGAGGCTGTTGAGCACGGAATCCCAGATGGGACCGTCCGTGAAGAGCTGGCGATACCAATCGAGCGTGAGCTGGCTCGGCGGAAATCCACCGACGCCGTCACGATTGAAGGAATAGAGAATGAGGACAACAATCGGCAGATAGATGAACGCGAAAACCAGAGTGGCGTAAATGGCGAGAACGCGGGCGCGACGGGTTGACGTGTTGCGGCTCATTGGAAGGACCAGCGTTTTTCGAGGCGTTCGGTCAGGAAGAGGAGCGAAAGGGTGATGAGCAGGATCGAGACGGAAATCGCGGCGCCGAGGGGCCAGTCGTAGGTTGCGCCGAAAAGGGTTTGCACGATGTTGGCGATCATGGTGCCGGAAGAACCGCCGACGAGGAGCGGAGCCAAGAAATCGCCGAGAGAGAGAACGAAGGCGAAAGTGGCTCCGGCGAGTAGGCCGGGCATCGAGAGCGGCAGAATCACACGGAAGAAAGTGGAACTGGGGGAGGCTCCGAGGTCTTCGGAGGCTTCCACAAGCGCGCGGGGAATGTGCTCCAGCGAGGCGTAGATCGGGAGGAAGACGAAGGGCGTGTAGATGTGCGTGAGCATCAGGACGACGGCGAAGGGGCTGTAGAGAAGGAAACTGACGGGTTCGCGAGTGAGATGGAAGTATTGGAGAAAGCCGTTGAGGACCCCTGCGCTGCCGAGGATTGTTTTCCAGGCGTAGCCGCGGACCAGATAGCTGACCCACAGCGGCACGATGACCAGCTGATAGAGCAATTCTTTGCGCCGGCCGGAATGAAACGAGAGGTAGTAGGCCAGCGGGTAGCCGAGGAGAAGAGAGCAGAGCATTACCGAGGCGGCGATGCGCATGGTGCGCAAGAGAACTTCGGCGTAGAGGGAATTGGTGAGCAGTTTTTGGTAATTGGAGAGGTTCCAGTCATGGACGAGGACGCCGTCTTCAACCGTCCAGAAGCTGTGGGCAAACATGAGTGCGTAGGGCAGCAGGAGGAAGAGCGCTACCCAGATGAGCGGCGGGGCGGAGACGAGCGTTTTGTAAGAGCGTGAGTACATGACGAGGTCAGTCCGCGACGCGGATGGCATCCGCGATGGAGAAAACAAAGTCGTGTTCGCCCGCGAGCGGTCCGCACGCGGGAAGGCGCACGCGCAGGAGCTGGCCTGCCCCGCAATCCACTTCGAGCAGTTCGCTGGCGCCGCCGTAGATTTGCTGGCGAACGGAGGCGCGAAACTTTACTTCGTTGGCCTGGCGTCTACCCTCCGGGCAGAGGCGGATCGCTTCGGGCCGAAGCGAAAAAAGGGCGGGGGCGTCTGCTTGTTCCACTGGCCAGCGCAGCACGCCGCAGGTTGCAATGCTGCGGCGAATTTCGCCACGGAGCAGATTTGTTTGCCCGATGAACTGCGCGGTGTAGGCCGTGGCGGGATGCGCGTAGATTTCCCGCGGCGAAGCGACTTGTTCCAGCGCGCCATCCCGGAGCAGCGCGATACGGTCGGAGAGGGCCATGGCTTCTTCCTGGTCGTGAGTGACGAACAAAAAGGTGATGCCGATCTCACGCTGGAGGGCCTTCAATTCGCTTTGCATTTGTTTGCGGAGACTGGCGTCCAGCGCGGACAGCGGTTCATCGAGAAGCAGGAGTTGCGGGCGATTGACCAGGGCGCGGGCAAGAGCTACGCGTTGCTGTTGGCCACCGCTCAGCCGCGAAGGGCGAGCGCCCGCGAATTCCGCCATTTTCACCATTTTCAGGGCGTCGTCGACGCGGCCGGCGATTTCATTTTTTGGCACACCTTGTACTCGCAAACCGTACGCGACGTTATCCCGCACGTTGAGGTGCGGGAAGAGCGCGTAGTTTTGAAACACCGTATTTACGCGGCGTTTGTAGGGCGGCAGCGTGTCCAGCCTCTCACCCGACATCCAGATTTCGCCAGCTGTTGGTTGTTCGAAACCGGCGATAAGGCGGAGAAGAGTGGTTTTGCCGGAGCCGCTTTCGCCAAGCAGAGTGAGGAATTCGCCGGAGGCGATGTACAGCGAAATGTTTTTCAAAACGTCGCGGGTGCCGAAGCGCTTGGCTATGGCGCGCACTTCGAGCAGCGGAGCGTTGGCATCCGCGGAAGCGGGCTGCGGAATGGGGGCGGAGCTCACTGCGCGGCTTTCACCTCGTTCCAGATTTCGTTGTACTTGGGGCGGCGCGGGACATCTTGCCAGAAATAAATTCGCTGCATGTACCCGGGATCGTCCATGTGGAGGTCTTTCTTTTCGGTGTCAGACATGAGACTGGTGGACTGGGGATTTGCAGGCGCGTAGCCCGTCACATTCGTCACCAGTTTCTGTGTCTGCGCTTGGATCATGTATTCCAGGAACTGCGCAGCCAGTTCTTTCTGCTGGCTGGCGGCGGTGATCATCAAGTGATCGATCCACCCGGTGGTATTTTCTTTGGGAATGGCTTCGCCGATCGGGAAATTAAGTTTGCGGAGCTGGTTAGTCATCAGCGGCCAGCCCATGGCGGCAATGATTTCATGGTTCTGGAAGAGATTGGTGAGCTCACCGCCGCTAGTCCAGTACTTGCGAATATTTGGTTTGAGTTCAATGAGCTTTTTCTTTACTGCTTCAAGCTGGTCGTCGGCCAGGTTGTAAATCTGATACGGATCGGGTTTGTCGTAACCGAGAACTTGCGCGGCCATATACAGGCTTGAAAGTTCGTCCCAAAGCGAGACTTTTCCTTTGTATTTTGGGTCCCAGAGAACGCTCCAGGAATTCGGCGGTTCGGTGAAGGCGGTAGTGTCATAGAGCAGGGGGTTGGGTCCCCAAACGAAAGGGACGCCGTAGGTTTGTCCGTTGCTTTTGACGAGCGGGGAAATACGGAGTTTGGAAGAGAGCTCGCTGTAGGATGGGAATTTGGACAGTTCGAGGGGGGCGGCGAGGCCTGCGCGCACGATCGAGGTAGCGACGTCGCTGGAAGGCGAGATCACGTCATAGTTGGAAGCGCTTCCCCCGCGGAGCTTGGCCACCAATTCGTCGCTCGATCCCATGTACGAAGCAACGACCTTGCAGTGATGGGCTTGTTCGAAGGGACGCACGAACGAAGGATCGGCGTAGCCTTCCCAGACGAGCAGGCTGAGCGTTGCTTCTTTTTTCGTGCAGGCGCCGCAAAGCATCGCGAGAGCCAGGATTGCCAGGACGATTGCGCGCCGGTTCATATGGCCTTCCACTTTGGCAGCATCCGCATTCTCCTGCGCCTAGATTTGGCAATCCCGAGTCACGTCTTTTCAGAATGTCGGCGGCGTATTCACCCACAGCAGCCAGGTCTCGGAACGTCCCGGATTTCTCCAGCGGTGCGGCGTCGAGCTTTCGAAATAGAGGCTGTCGCCGGTTTTAAGCCGATAATGTTCCTTGCTGTCCAGCCAGATCTCAAAATCGCCGCGAAGAATGTGCAAGAACTCCTCGCCTTCGTGCGAATAAGACTCCCCGCTGCCGCCGCCGGGTTTGATGCGAAAAAGATGCGGCTCCATCACCGTCTGGCCCCAGGCGAGCAGCTCCATGCGCACGCCGGGAGTGGTTTCCAAAACTTTTCGCTGGCCGGGCCGGACAAGCCGGGGATTTTCCGCGGCGGTTTCGAATAGCGAGAGGATGTTGGTGCGGTAGAAACGCGCTATGCGGCGCAGTGTGGAAATAGAAGAGCGCATTTGGCCGCGTTCGAGCGCGCTGAGAAAGCCAACGGAAACTCTCGTGGCCCGCGCGACCTGCGCGAGGGAGAGGCCGCGACGCGTGCGCAGCCTGCGGAAACGCTGGCCGGGAAGCGGAGCGCTCTCTGCGGGCGGGGGGACGACGCCCTGGCGCTTCAGGACGTGTACGATGGCCGCGGGATTGAGTCCGCGGGCGCGGCGCAAAAAAACAGCGCGCTGCAGCAGACGCACGTCGGCCTCCGCATACAAACGGTAACGGCTCTTTGTGCGATGCGGAGAAACCAGGCCCAGGGCTTCCCAGGCGCGCAGCGCAGACGAGGAAACGCCCACGCGGCGCGCTACCTCGCTGATGCGCAGGAGGCGGCGGGCCTCTCGATTTGCTGATGGCTTGGAGAAATTCTTTCCGCTTGACACGGCTTCCGGCTTTCTCTAAGTTTGCTGGATTATAGTAAGGTTTCGGGGGCGCAGCAACCTCGAAGAATCCGCTGCCACTTAGTTCTTCGAGACAAGGGGTGAGTTCATGAAATTGGCCGAAGGACTTTGGCTGCGCCATGCGCGCCGCCACTGCAATATACTTTCCCTGTTATTTCCCGCGCTGGCCATGCTTGCCGCGCCATTCGCAGGAGCGCAGAGCACCGGCGGGCGGATTCGCGGAACGGTCAGCGATCCCAGCGGCGCCTCGGTAGCTGCCGCCACCGTTACACTGATCAATGAAGCGACCCATGCGACCCGCGACATGCAAAGCGGGGCGAGCGGAGAGTACATTTTCATCGAAGTGCCCGTCGGCAGCTATGAAATCGAAGTCACCCAGGCCGGGTTCAAGAACTATGTGCGCAAGGGAGTTGGGCTGGACTTGAACGAAGTTATCAGTGTCGATATCACGCTGCAGCTCGGCTCGTCAGCGGAGCGAGTAGAGGTCACGGGCGCGCCGCCCGTCATTGACACGACCTCAACGCAGCTCGGCGCGGTGGTCAACGAGCGCTCCTCGACGCAGTTGCCGCTGAACGAGCGGGATGTGTATCAGCTGCTGCAGTTGCAGCCCGGCGTGCAATCCCAGATTGGCAACGACCTGTTTTACGGTTCGGATAAAGCCGGCGTAGTCACCGTAAACGGCGGGCGCGGGCGTTCGAACAACTATTCGGTGAACGGCGGCGACGGCAACGATCAGTTCGCCAACCTGCCGATGGTTCAGCCGTCCCCCGACAGCATCGAGGAGTTTCGCGTCATTACCAATTCCTTCGATGCCGAGTACGGCCGCAACTCCGGTGCCGTAGTCAACGTCGTCACCAAGTCAGGCACCAACGATCTCCACGGCAGTGCCTACGAGTTTTTCCGCAACGACGTGCTGAACGCTCATGGATTCAGCTTCAACCCTACGCCGAAGCCCCCCTTCAAGCAAAACCAGTTCGGTGGCACGCTGGGCGGCCCCATCAAGAAAGACAAGACCTTCTTTTTTGGATCTTATGAAGGACGGCGGGTGATTAGGGGACTGGTTTCGCAATCTGTGCCCGTGCCCACCGCTGCCAACCTGGGAACTACGACAACGCCCGGGGATTTTAGCTTCGGTGCACCCGCGGGAGAGACGGATTTTCCAGGGTCACTGACGACAACCACGGTGGCGAACATCCTTGAGCAGCGTTGCGGTTCGCAGATCGGCGGGCTGGCGGGCGCAGCCGGAACCAACGGAGCCGCGGAGCTGGCTGCCTTGGCTGGGAACGGTGGTGCAGCGGCAGTACCTTACGCCGACATTTTTCCAAGTCACCAGATTCCGAAACAATGCTTTGATCCCGCGGCCCTGAGCCTGTTGCGATTGCTGCCTGGCGCGGGTGGCAACGCGTCGCAGGTTCAGTCGGTAACCAAGTCGCGTGATCGCGGCGACCAGGCCCAAGTCCATTTGGATCATGAATTGAACAAGAATCAAAAGCTATCCGTTTACTACTACTACGACAACGACAGTAGCCTCGATCCGTTCTCGCGATTTCAGCAGGCCGGTGCGGTGCTGGGGACGTTTCCGGGCGAAATCGACACGATTGCGCAGCAGTTGAATGCCAGCCACAGCTGGACCATCAGTTCCTCGTCGGTAAACGAATTTCGCTTCACATGGTTCCGCGAATCGCAGCCGAAGTTCTACACCCCGACGGTTACGAACGCTGTGACGGCATCCTGTGGCAGCGGAGCCGCGGCGGCTTTTTGTTTCACCGGCACATCCGACACGAATCTCTTCGCGGCCGATCCCGTGACGGGCAATCCCGTACCGCTCACCAATGCGCCCAACTGTCCGCCCTTTGGATGCGGAATCCATCCGGGCCTGGGTTCCAAGTTTGAAGGCGTGCCGGATGTGACCTTGGGAGGCACGGTCGGCTTGTTTGGCAACAACTTCGAGGGCCAGTTGCCGCAGACCGGGAACACTTTCCAGTTCAACGACAACTACAGCAAGATCGTCGGCAACCACAGTTTCAAGTTTGGTGGAGATTTCCGGTATATGAGGTTTGATCAAACGGTCTACTTCAACGTAAACGGAGAGTACATTCTGGGCAGCGGAGGTATAAACGACACCGGGAGTTCGAGTCCCTATGCCAACTATTTGCTGGGCTTGCCGCTTTCCTATTCACAGGGCTCGGCGAACAAGGAACTGGTGCGCAGCAAGGCCGTTTATTTGTTTGCGCAAGACAGCTGGAAGATCAGGTCGAACCTGACGTTGAACTACGGCCTGCGATGGGAAATGAATACCCCGCTGACCGACACTGGCCAAAAAGTGCAAGCCTTCCGCCCGGGAATCAATTCCAAGATCTATCCGTGCCAGCTGAGTTCGCTGAGTAACTTGTCAGGACCTGGAAACACCTGCGACAACCAAGGAGTAACCCCGACCGGTCTTTTGTTCCCAGGCGACCAAGGCATTCCTGGCGGCCTGTTCAACACCTACTACAAGGCTTTTGCTCCGCGGCTTGGCCTGAACTGGAGTCCTGGTGCGAAAGAGGGTCCCTTAGCGAAGCTCACCGGCGGACCCGGAAAGATGACCATCAGCATGGGTTGGGGGCTTTTTTACAACCCGATCGAGCAGCTGGTGCTCGAACAATTCGTCGCCGAGCCTCCTTTCGGCATCAGCAACTCTGTGTCCGACCCGCTGTTCAGCACGCCCTTTGTTACTCAGGCGGGAGCCACCAAGCCAAACGTATCGGATGCATTTCTCAGCCCGCCGCGAAATCAACCTGTCGACTGGTCGCTGTACCGTCCGATTCTGCTCTTCGGAAACTTCCCGACCAATATGCGCACCCAGTATTCCGCGCAATATAACCTGACCATCAAGCGCGAACTTCCCGGCGACATGTTGTTTCAAATCGGATACGTGGGGACCCAGGGGCATCGTCTACTTGCCATTCATGACGTCAACCCAGGTATCGCGCAGACCTGCACCGACCTGCTGGCCGTCTCCACCTTCTACGCACCAACCCTCGCGGACGGCAGCCCGAATCCGAATGCCAACGGAAACCTGGCCGCGGCCTACAACTGCGCGCCCGGGTTCGAGGATTCGCAGTTCATTTTGCCGGCGAATAGCATTCCAGCGGGAATGACCGTGCATCTTCCTTACGGCTCCGTGAAAACCGCGGGGCCGGGAAACCCCGCGATTGACCTGGTTGGGCTTCGCCCCTTCTCCTCGCCGAACTGCCAGCCCACGACTGGTGCTGGGTGTCCAGCGGATGGCACGCCCATCTTCACGAATATTCTGACCGAAGACACCGTGGCCAAGTCGAACTACAATTCGCTTCAGGCGCTTTTTGAAAAGCGCTTCTCGCGCGGATTGCAGTTCCAGGCTTCTTACACCTTCAGCAAATCGTTGGACAACGCTTCCAGCTTCGAAGAAGTGCTGAACCCCTTTAACTTCAATTCCACCTACGGGCCGTCGCTGTACGACTCGAGGCATCGCTTCGTCTTCAATTACGTTTGGGAGCTGCCCATCCCCAAGATGGAAGGCTTCGCTGGCACGCTGCTCAATGGCTGGCAGACGTCGGGAATTTTTACCTATCAAACCGGTTTCCCGATCTTCATCCAATCCTGTGCTGACAACGAACTACAGGGCAACATCCAGGGCTTCGAATGCCCGGGCCGGCCAAATCTCGTCGCGCCCTTCCAGACACACAACCCGCGCACGGACGGGCTACAGTTTGACCCGGCGGCGTTTAGCGACAACGTCACCCTAGGCACGATCGGCAGTTCGCCGCGCACCGTGTGCTGCAATTCGCCGATCAGCAACTGGGACTTCGGCCTCTTCAAGGGGTTCCATCTGACCGAAAAGTTGCACATGGAGTTCCGGACCGAGGTTTATAACATCTTCAATCACACGCAGTTCTTTAGCGTGGACGGCAACATCAGCAACGCTACTTTTGGCCAGCCGCAGAAGGTGCGTGACCCGCGGCTGCTGCAGTTTGCGCTGAAGCTTCTGTTTTAGCGATCGCCGGAGCTTCCATGCAGCAAAATAGGCGCGGCTCACAAGGGCCGCGCCTTCGCACGTTCGACGAATGAGAGAGAAGCAGTTCAATTTCGAAAGTTCTGGTACCACAAACTGACGGCAGGGAACAGACCTGCACGCGTTGGCCGCTGCGCGGCCACCCAGGATATGGAACGAGGAAATGCACGACGCATTACAAAAGGAAATCGCCACCTACCTAAAGCGCACGCCGAAATCCGCGGAAGCGTACAAGCGCGCTTTGCAACGCATCCCGCTCGGCGTTGCCAGCAATTACCGCCACTACGAGCCCTACCCGCTGTTTGTGAAGGATGGAAAGGGAAGCAAGATTCATGACCTCGATGGAAACGAATACCTCGATCACAACCTTTGTTTTGGGGCGCTGATGGCCGGGCACTGCCATCCCGCCGTGGTGAAGGCGGTCGAGCAAAAGCTGCATGAAGGAACGACGTTCGGCATGCCGCACGACATGGAATGGGAGCTTGCGGAAGAAATCTGCAAGCGCTATCCAGTGGAGATGGTGCGGTTCGGCTCGAGCGGCACGGAGGCTACGATGCACGCCTGCCGCATTGCGCGGGCCGCCACGAACCGCGAGAAAATTCTGAAGTTCGAAGGCGCTTATCACGGCCTGCATGACACCGCCCTCGTCAGCGTCAAACCCAAAGCCGAAGACTACGGCGATCCCGACGCTCCGAACTCCGTCCCCGGTGGAGGCGGAGTACCGAAAGCGGCGGTGGCGAATGTCATCGTCGCCGCTTTCAATAATCTCCCAAGCGTCGAGCGCCGCTTCCGGGAAAACCCCGGCCAGATTGCCGCGATCATCCTGGAACCCATTCTGATGAACGTCGGGCTGTGCATGCCGCAACCCGGCTTTCTTCAGGGTTTGCGCGAGATGGCCACGAAAAACGGCGCGCTGCTCATCTACGACGAAGTGAAAACCGGCGCGAAGCTCGCTTGGGGCGGTGCCAGCGAATACTTCGGCGTCAAGCCGGACATGATTTGCCTGGCGAAGTCCATCGGCGGCGGACTGCCGCTGGCCGCGTTCGGCGCGAGCCGGACGGTGATGGATCTGATCGCGCAACACAAGGTTTTTCACGGCGGCACGTACAACACGAATCGCGCGGCCATGGCCGCGGGGCTCGCCACGTTCCGTGATGTTCTTTCGCGAGAGAACTACGCGCATGTCGGTAAACTCAGCAAGCAGCTCACCGAGGGCTATCGCGCCATCGTGAAGAAAACCGGCCTGCAGGCCTACGTCATAAGCGCCGGCGTCAACGGGGCGTTGATGCTTTACCCGCAGGAAATTCGCAATTATCGCGATTGGACCAATATCGACATCGATCTTTGGCGCCACTACTGGTTCGCGATGGTCAATCGGGGCGTGCTGCCGCAGCCCTATTGGTGGGACGAGCAGTGGACCATCTCCGTCCAGCACAGCGAGGCCGACATCGACAAGCATCTCGCTGTGTTTCGGGAAGTGGCGCCCGGGCTCGCCAAAGCGCAGCTCGAGCGCGGTGCCGCCTTCGTAGGCGCCGCGGGCCACTGAGGAGTCGCTGATTCCAGGAGACCACTCCATTGCAGAACGAGGCCGCCATCGCGTCCGCCGCAAACGCAGTTCAAGATACGCCTCACCTGCGGCGTGTGTTGGGGCGCATGGACCTCGTGCTGCTTTTTGTTGTAGCCGTCTTCAATTTGAATGTTGTTCCCTCGATTGCTGCCAACGGCGGCGTCACCGTCTGGCTCTGGCTCATTTCACTTTTGCTTTTCTTCTGGCCGCAAGGCATTGCCGTTATCGAGCTTGCCCACCGATATCCCGGAGAAGGCGGCGTCTACCTCTGGGCCAAGCAGGTCTTCGGAGACTTTCACGGTTTTCTCTCCGGCTGGTGCTACTGGACCAACAACATGATGTATGTGCCGACGGTCATGTTGTACTTCGTCGGTGTTTCCGTTTTTGCGCTCGGTTCCGGTCACCAGGCGCTGGGTGACAACAAGAGTTTTGCGCTGACCGCTTCGCTTCTGCTGTTGGTTTTTCTGGTCGTGCTGAATGTCGTCGGCCTCGGCGTCGGCAAGTGGGTCAACAATCTCGGCGCGATCGGCACCGCAATTGCCGCTGCGGTTCTGATAGGGCTTGGCATCGTTGTGTGGTTGCGATTCGGGACGAGCGTGGTTTGGGCTGACTTTCGAATCCCGCCCAACCCAAGATTCGTGCTGAATTCTTTCGGTGTGATTTGCTTTGGACTGGTAGGGCTCGAGCTTGCTTCGGTGATGGGCGACGAAATCGAGAATCCGCAAAAGACCCTGCCGGGAGCAGTCGCCTGGGGAGGCGTGCTTTCCGGCCTGCTCTACATTGGAGCGACGCTGACGCTGCTCATCGCCGTCAGCAAAGGCGACATCAACGTGCTCCAAGGCATTGTTCAAGCGGTCGGGCACATGGCCAGCCGCGTTGGAGTTGCATGGATGGTAGCGCCCTTCGCATTTTTGCTGAGCATGTCCATCGCGGGCATCGCGTCTGCGTGGCTCGGCGGCTCGGCGCGAATTCCATTTGTCGCCGGACTCGATTCCTATATGCCCGCATGGCTGGGCAAGGTGCATCCCCGGTATCGCACGCCATACGCTGCTCTGATCGTTCACGCCGCGGTCTCCATGGTCCTCGTGGTGCTGAACTTCAGCGGCTGGTGGATCTGGAATAGAATTATCGGCTTGTCTCTGGTGGCATACGTCTTGCGGGCGTTCGGGTTTGTCGTGGCGAACTTATCGGCGAGCGAAACCGGTGTGCAGGAAACCTTTCAGAAGCTGCTTTCGCTTGCTGTTGTTCTGCAGCTAGTTCCCTTTCTTTATATGTTTGGGGCGCTGCTGAGAATCGCGTTGAGCGATTCCTTTCAAAAGTCCTGCTACAGCAGGGCGACGTTGATTGTTTCCGGCGCCTGTGGGCTGGTCACCACCATTCTGGGAATCGCCCTGGCTTTTTTCCCGGCGCAGCAGGTCACCTCCATTCTTTCCTATGAGGTCTGGATGTTTGGCGGAACATTGTTTTTCACTGGACTTGCCGCGTTTTTCTTTTTCATTTACGGGCGCCGCAAGACAGCGAGAAAACTTGCTGAAGCAGTTCCGGTTATTTGAGCTTTGCGGGCGCTCGCTAGGGCGCCGACTCGGTGCGGAGTTTGGGAGGTTGTGATGTCCAGCAGTGCGACCGCGGGAGTTCGAACGTACAAGAATTATGTCAATGGTGAATGGCTTGCCAGCGCCTCGGGAGAGACATTTCCGGTCTTTGATCCTTCGACCGAGGAAGTCATCGCGCAGGTTGCTGCCGCTGGCGCCGCCGACGTCGATCGCGCCGTAAAAGCTGCGCGCGCTGCCTTTGACGGCGGGCCCTGGGCCACGACTTCCGCGCAGGACCGTGGCCGCGTCCTTTTCAAGCTGGCCGAAAAAATCCGTCAGAATACCGCATTGCTTGCAGAAATCGAATGCCGCAACACCGGCAAGCCCATCGTCGAAGCGGAGTACGATATCGCGGATGTCGCCACCTGTTTTGAATACTACGGCGGCCTTGCCAACAAAGTCCTCGGAAGCGTGAATCCCGTGCCGGCCAACGCGCTCAGCCTCACGCTCCGCGAGCCGGTCGGGGTCGCCGGACAAATTATTCCGTGGAACTATCCGCTGCTCATGGCCGCGTGGAAACTCGCGCCCGCGCTCGCCGCTGGCTGCACATGCATTCTGAAGCCCGCCGAACAAACGCCGCTGACCGCGCTAGAATTCGCAGACTGGTTCGCGGAAGTTGGCTTGCCGCCCGGCGTGGTGAATATCATCAACGGCCTCGGTGAAACGGCGGGTGCCGCGCTGGTCGCGCACCCGGGTGTCGACAAAATCGCGTTCACCGGCAGCGCCGCTGTTGGCAGGCTCATCGTCAAGAGTGCCGCGGACACCCTCAAGCGGGTCACCCTCGAACTGGGAGGCAAATCGCCCAACATTTTCTTCACCGACGCGGATTGGGAAGCGTCCATCGATGGCGCGCTCTTTGGCGTGTTCATCAATCAAGGAGAAGTCTGTTCCGCGGGCAGCCGCATCCTTGTCGAAAAACAGATCTATTCCAAGTTTGTGGAGGCCATGACGGAGAAAGCCAAGCGCATCAAGCTTGGCGCGCCTTTCGAGAGAGAAACGAAAATGGGCCCGCTCGTCAGCAAAGAACAGTATGACCGCGTCAGCTCTTATCTCGAACTCGGCAAGAAAGAAGCAAAAGTCGCCATCGGCGGCGGCCGCCCGAAGCAGTTCGACAAAGGCTACTATCTCGAACCGACGATTTTTTACGACGTGGATAACACCGCGCGCATCGCCCGTGAAGAAATTTTTGGCCCAGTGGCGTCCGTGATCCCCTTCGAGGGGGAGGCCGACGCTATCCGAATTGCCAACGACACGCCGTATGGCCTGGCTGCAGCCGTCTGGACGCGCGACATCTACAAAGCCTTCCGCGTAGTGAAGGCGCTCCGCGCCGGCATCATTTGGGTCAATCACATGCAGCCGACCTACGTCGAAGCGCCCTGGGGCGGCTACAAGCAGTCCGGCTTCGGCCGCGAACTCGGTCCTTGGGGCCTCGAAGAATATCTGGAGACAAAACAGGTCTTCGTCAATCTCGACGAAACACCCATTGGCTGGTACTAGAGTTCAGCACGCTGGCCGTGTCCCGGCTGGCCGCTAGAAGGAAAAACAAATGGCTACTATTCAGATTCGTACGGAAATTCCCGGACCGCGTTCGCGCGCGCTGATGGCGCGGCGCGAAGCCGCCATTCCGCGCGGGCCCGCGAGCGCCACACCCATTTTCGCTGCGCGCGCGGATGGCGCGATCGTCGAAGATGTCGACGGCAACCGCTACATCGATTTCGCCGGAGGAATCGGCTGCCTCAACATCGGCCACCGCTCTCCGCGCGTCATTTCTGCGATTCAAGAGCAACTCGAAAAGCATTTGCATCTGTGCTTTGCCGTCACGCCCTACGAGGGCTACGTGGCGGTTGCGGAAAAACTGAATTCGCTGGCTCCCGGCAGTTTCGCGAAGAAAACCATTCTTCTCAACTCCGGCGCCGAAGCCATAGAAAATTCCATCAAGATCGCTCGCGCCTATACCAAACGTCCCGCCATCATCTGCTTCGAAGATGCTTTCCACGGACGCACGCTTCTCACCATGTCGCTAACCAGCAAGACGCATCCGTACAAGGCAGGCTTCCAGCCGTTTGCTAGCGATATCTACCGCATTCCGTTTGCATATCCGTATCGCAATCCATCTGGCACGACGTCCGCAGACTTTGCGCATCATCTC
>Ga0210384_10001470_pt1 | contig 32052 bp, 22 predicted proteins | sample IncBWH2MmetaG_FD_160574 | JGI IMG/M metagenome (GOLD analysis project Ga0210384, IMG submission 160574) | Forest soil microbial communities from Barre Woods Harvard Forest LTER site, Petersham, Massachusetts, United States - Inc-BW-H-2-M | ecosystem: Environmental > Terrestrial > Soil >...
GCCTTCGGCGGCGCACGCGGCCGCACCGACGTGCCGAAGATCGTAGACTGGTACATGGACAGAAAAATCAACATCGACGACCTCATCACTCACGTGATGCCGCTGGAGAAGATCAACGACGCCTTCGAGCTCATGCACAAGGGCGAGTCGATCCGCTCGGTGGTCACGTTCTGACAAGCGCCGCTGGCGCAGGAGGACACATCATGGCTGTTGCGATTCATCCCGCCGTCGACGGCGGTGTCAAAGCGGGCGTGACCGACTTCGCGGGCGGCACGCTCACCTGTCTGTGCACGTCGTCCCCGGTGACGGTGAGCCTGAAAGGTAACACCGCCTTCAATCACGTCTGCGGCTGCACCAAGTGCTGGAAACCCAAGGGCGCGCTCTTTGCGCAGGTCGCGGTGATCGGCCGCGATAAGCTTAAGGTCACGGCCAACGGGCAGAAGCTCAAGATCGTCAACGAAAAGGCGCCGATTCAGCGCTACGCGTGCAGCGCCTGCGGTGTGCACCTGTACGGCAGGATAGAGAACAAGGAGCACCCGTTCTACGGCTTCGATTTCGTACACACCGAGTTGTCGAAGGAGCGCGGCTGGACGGCGCCGGATTTTGGCGCCTTCGTGTCCTCGATCATCGAGTCGGGCTTTCCGCCGGCGCGCATGGGCGAAGTGCGGGCGCGGCTGAAGGAATTGCGGCTCGAGCCCTATGACTGTCTGTCGCCGGCGCTCATGGACCTGATTGCCACGCATAGCGCGAAGCAGAAGGGCACGCTCGCCGCCTGAAGCTTACGCCGGCCGCACGTGCTGCGGCTTGAGCTCGGTGACGCCGTTGCAGCCGAGCTGCCCCAGCACGCGGTCGAGCTCGGCGCTGAGGATGCTGAGCGCGCGCTCGACGCCAGCTTCGCCGCCGGCTGCGAGGCCGTAGAGCGTCGCACGGCCGAGCATGACCGCCTGCGCGCCGAGGGCGAGTGCTTTGGCGATATCCGTGCCGCGCCGCACACCGCTGTCGAGGAGGATCGCGAGGCGTGCACCGACCGCGGCCACGATCTCCGGCAGCACATCGAGCGGCGCCACGCACGAATCCAGCTGCCGTCCGCCGTGGTTGCTGATCACGATGCCGTCGCAGCCCAGGCTGGCGGCGCGCGCGGCGTCGGCGGCGCTCAGGATGCCCTTGATGAGGAGCTTGCCGCGCCACTGCTGCCGGATCCAGGTGATGTCGTCCCAGCTGAGCGTGGCGTCGAAGAGTCTGGGGATCACGGTGCTGCCGCCGAGCGCGGTCAGCGCCCCCGGCGGCAGGAACGACTCGAGGTTGCGGAACCGCGGCGTGCCATGGCGAACCATCACATTGGCAAACCAGTGCGGATGGCGCAGCGTGCCAAGAACGGTGCGCAGCGTGGGCTTGCCCGGTGAGCGGTAGCCGCGCTGATCCCACTCGCGGTTGCCGAACACATTGGCGTCGGTCGTGAAGATAAGCGCCTCGTAACCGCAGCCCGCGGCGCGCTGCATGATGTCGCGTGCGATGGCGCGGTCTTTCATCACGTAGAGCTGCATCCACAGCCGTCCGCCGGCGCGCTTCGCCACCTCCTCCAGACGCACGGTGGACACGGTGCTCAGGGCAAACGGGATACCAAAGCGCGCCGCGACGCGTGCCAGCACCAGGTCGCCTTGCGGGTAGACCATGCCGTTGAATCCCGTGGGCGCGATCACCATGGGAGACTGCGCGGCGCCGCCGAGGATTTGCGTGCGCTGGTGGCGCGCGGCCGTGTCGATCAGGGTCTGCGGCAGCAGGCGCAGGCGTTCGAAGGCCAGGCGGTTGCCGCGCAGGGTCACCTCGTCTTCGGCGCCGGCGTCGACGTACTCAAAGATAAAGCGCGGAATCCGCCGCCGCGCGATCTCGCGCAGGTCCGCGACGTTCAGGGCCCGTGCGATATTCGTGCCACGAAAGGGTCGCCGTTGCCAGGCCATGCACGCAAGCTCCGCACTCGAGTCGCTGTCAGTAGAGATTGATGTTGATCTTCGAGGCGTTGAAGGTATTGGTTGCGCTGTTGTACTGGCCGTCGGCGACCAGACTGTAAATCGGGTTGCCGCCGCTGAAGGCGGTGGTGATGGCGGCGACGAAGTTGGCGGCGCTGTTGGTCTCCGCCACCGTGGCGGCGGTACCAGTGACCGCGCTCGCAAGCGGCGAGCCGATGGCGAGCCGCACGCTGTCCTGGGGAACATTCGCCGTCGTGATCAGCACATTCGCCGGCAGAGGGACGGTCGCAGGCCCGGTGCGGATGTAGTGCGTCGGGCTGAGGTTGGCGTTGCTCAGATCGACGATGATGCCCGCGGCGTTGTTCTGGGTGAAGGGTGCAACGGTACCTTTCGAGGCATCGGTCCACACGACCACGAGCTGCTGCTCGGTCGCCGTCCCGGGCGTGATAGCGGTCGCGGTGAAGTCCGGCGGCGCGGTGCCGAACGCGCTCACCAGTCCATCCACCTGCAGCTGCGTGCCCGCGGCCGTGGCACTCTCGTCAATCGCGCCGGTATTGACGACGTAGGCCGCCGGACTCGCATTCTGGCCGCCGGCGCCGGTGCCCGCGAAATTGAACGCCGCCGGCTCGAAGTTCTGCAGCGTCTGCATGGTGAGTGAAGCGCTGCCGACGGTGGCGGAGTTGAGGGTTCCCCACAGCCGGGTCGGCCGCAGCCGCACCAGGCCCGCGGTCGCATCGATTGTCAGATTGCCCGCAGCGTCCAACGTGCCCTGGCCGAAGACAGTGACTTGCTGGCCGACCGATATCGAGTTGGCCGTGAGTCCCGAGGTCGGCGAGCCGTCGACGCTGACCAGGGTGCCGCTGCCGAGGGTGGCGGTGGCATTGTTGAGGAACTGGACCTGGCCCAGGGTCGTAAACAAGGTGCCGCCGTGAATGGTGACGGAGTTCCCGGTGCGCGCGCTGATGACGCCCGTGATCTGGTCGGCGAGCGGAGTTTGCACAATCGAACCGGCATACACCGCGGTGGCATTGAAGGTGGGGGTAATCCCCGACAGATCCCCGAGCGTGCCGTTGGCTACTATCAGCGTGCTTTCAGGCACGCCGGCGAGCGCGGCAAGTCCCGCCGCCCCCGTGTAGATGGTGCCGTTGATGTTGAAATACGTCTGCGCGGTGGTGTTCACCGTCTCGGCGCCGAGCGCCGAGAACTGATCGATGAACGGGCGCGCGTTCATGGTGAAGCCGCTGGCGACGGAGATCTCGGTCACGTACAGGCCGCGTGCCCGCATGGGGGTGCTGTCGACCTTAGCAGGCGCTGCGTACATAAAGGGCTGCACCGTGGCCTGCGGAGGCGTAGTCGTCGCGTTGACGGTATTGAATGCCGGCAGGTTCAGGTCCAGCGCCAGGCGCGTTGACTGCTGCGCGCTGATGACCAGCAGGTCGTTCGGGTCGAATGTCACGGTGACGACCGCCGCAGTCATCACCGTGCCCGTCGAGTTGACCGGCACCACCGCGACCGCCTGACCGCCTTCGTCAATCCAGATACTGGCGGCGCTGTAATCGAGCGTAATGCTCGCCGACAGATAGGTGCCGACCGGGACGGCCGGCGAACCGATGAGTTCTGCGAAGTCGGTGATCTTGGTCAGGTCCACCGTCTGCGGTGTGGCGAGGGGCTCGACGATCACACCGTCGCTTCGGGTGAGTGTGATGGCGTCGATTCCGACCTGATAGGTCACAAACCCACCGCCCGAAGCCTGCACGCTGATGACGGCGGTGCCGAAGGTGACGCGGCTGCTGCCGCCGCAGCCCGCGAGCACGGCCATCGCCGCGATAAAAAGCGCGCGCAGCGCGCTCACCAGACGTACCCGCTCAGTACGAACCTCAGTCATTAAGGAATCCCCTTCAAAAACTTAGCCGGCGCGCCGGACTCGTGCGACCCAAGGTCGGTTAGAGGCGCATCCGGGCAATACGTTCCCAGTTGTTACAGTGACTTACGTCCCGCCGTCCGCTGGAAGCGGGCTAGTCTACTAAGTTTCGGGGTGCTTAGTTGAGCGTCAGCTGTGCGTTGGCGCTGGAGGCGCCGCGCAGGTCTACGGGAGTGGAATACCACTGGCGGCTGAGTGTCCCGGCAGGGTCGCTCGAGTTCCAGGCGCGCACCGTCAGGTAGTAGAGCGACGCGGACGTACCGCCGGGGATGCCGGTGACCTGCACAGTGCCGCCGCCGCTCGCGAGCACCGTGTCGAGCGGCGCGCTCGCGACCAGCTGGCCGTCGTGAGTCACGAGCAACACGCCGTTGCTGTACTTGGTGCGGTTTGCCGGGCTCACCGTCGCGGCGAGGGTGCCGAAGGTGCCGCCGGAAGCGAGCGACAGGCCCGCAATGGTCACCGGCGGCGCGGTCGTGCCGGAAGTCGGCGCGGATACCGCAATGCCCAGCATGCCATCGGCATACGACGGCGCCGTCGCCGCTACCTGGTAGGTACCCTTTTTCTCCTGCGGTGCGGAGCTCACGACCGTGACAGTCGCGCCGTTCGAGACGTACGTGCCCGAATCCACCGTGTCCGCGGACAGTAACTGCGGGTTGGCGAGATTCTGGTTGAAGGGATCGATGGGACTCGCCTCGATGACATAGGGCACTTCGCCGGAGGTGGGCAGCGTCTGGTAGAACCCCGCCTGCGCGCCGGCGGGAAGCGCGGCTCCGGCCGGCGCCAGGATGTTGGTTGAATATGAGGATGTCGCAGCGCGTGGGATGAGCGTGCCAATGGAGACGAGATTGGTGGGCGTGATAGTGCCGCTGGTTGTCGTCGGTGTCGTGGTCGAGGTCGTCGTCGACGCGGTCGTTGTCGATGAGGTCGCGGTGCTGGTGGGCGGGATCTGGACGTTCTTGATGATGATGGTCGCGATGCCGTGGCCGTGGATCACCAGATCGTAATCCACGATGTTCGAGGAGTTCGCGGCCAGCGGGTACAGCGTAAAGCCGCCGTCGGAATTGACCGGCGCGCTGGCCACGACAAAGTGGCGGCTGCCGTCGGCGCTCAGAAGTTCCGCGCTCACCTGGATGTCCGGCAGGCCCGAGGCGCTGGAGATCCCGGTGAGGTTCGTGAGCGTGAGGGTTCCCTGGATCCCGCCCGAGGCGGACAGATCATAGGCGCTGGCGTGCGAGCTGAGCAGCACCGCGGGGACCGCGCCGTAAGTGAAAGCGGTCAGGTCGCGCGCGCCATCAATGCTCAGCGCGAAGTTCGCGCGCGCCGTGGTGCTGGACGTGCTCGGCGTGGCGGGCGTCGTCGGGGTGGTCCCCGTCGTCGTCGTGGGGGTGGACGTCGTGCCGGTGGTAGTCTTGGCGGCCAGGGCCGCGCCGATGTTCCCGAGGGGCACCGAGAGCGAAGTCTGGATCCCGATGCCGCGATCCGGGTTCAGCAGTTCCAGCGGCAGCTGTTGGGTGGTGTTGCTGCTGTCGATGAAGTCGACTTCCGCGTTGTACCGGGCGCCGATGGTCTGCGCCGAAAGCGTGAGCGGCGTCGAGGCGTCGACGGGGATCAGCCGTACCTGCGCATACGAGCCGGGTTTGAGTTTCAGATCCGTGATCAGTGAGCCGAAGTTGCCGCTGGAATCGGCAACCAGGTCCACTGTTGCCGGGGAGGAGAGCGGAAACTGCACCCAGCCGGAATCATCCGGGCCGGCCGTGGCGCTGGGGTTGAACCACACCGCCTGGGCGGTGACGTACACGTGCGAGTACTGGCTCGGAACGTTGCCGGTCGCGGAAACATTGGAGCGTGAGGAGCATCCCCCGAGCACGACGGCGAGGAGCAGCACGGAGACGCCGAGGCAGTAACGGGTGGGGGGTCTCATTCCGATCCTTCTGGACGTACTCCCTGTGAGCGGCAAATCATGGCTTAAGTTCCGGGGTGTCGCAACGCGTAAGCCTATGACAAGTGTGTGAAATTGTGCGCCTGGTCCCAGCTTGAGCGGTGCTTGAATAGACGCACTGCAGTAAAGCCTGTAGAGTCCGCGCCGCGAAACGCCCAACCGGTGCGCGGTCAGCGCCTTCAAGTTTCGCTCGCAGTCTGTCCTTTGGCGCACTTCGAATCATTAACCGACGCTTCGCGCCTGACCGCCGCAGCAATGAAGCCTGAATCGGGCACGTGACCTTAAGCGGTTACGAGAGCCCGAGGCGGGTGCTGCGGGCGAGCTCTTAACTTGAGGTTTCTTTAACTTATGTCATTTACCGATCTTGGGCTCAAGCCCGAGCTGTTGCGTGCTGTCGCCGAAAAGGGCTACACCACCGTCACTCCTATTCAACGTGCAGCCATTCCTGCGGTACTCGCCGGCCGTGATGTGCTCGCCGGCGCGCAGACTGGCACCGGCAAGACTGCCGCGTTTGTGTTGCCCATCCTGCAGAAGCTCGGCGAGGGCACCGGCAGGACGCCGCGCGCGCTGGTGCTCACACCGACGCGTGAACTCGCAGCCCAGGTGGCCGAGAGCGCGCACACCTATGGCAAGTACGCCGCGGTGCGCACGGTCGTCGTCTTCGGCGGCGTGAGCGATAAGCCGCAGATCGCCGCATTGCGCAGCGGCTGCGATCTGCTGGTCGCGACACCCGGGCGGCTGCTGGATCTCGCGCAGCAGCGCCTGCTCGATCTCAGCCACGTCAAGTGCCTGGTCCTCGATGAAGGGGATCGCATGCTCGACATGGGCTTCATCCGCGCAATCCGCCAGATCATCAAGCTGCTGCCCGCTGAGCGCCAGAATCTCATGTTCTCGGCGACTTACTCGGATGACATCCGCGCCCTTGCGGCGCGGCTGCTGCGCGACCCGCTCACCATCGAGGTTGCCGCGCGCAACGCGGCGGCCGAGCGCGTCGAGCAACACGTCTACCGCGTGCCAAAGGAGCACAAGCGCTCGCTGCTCGCGCACCTCATTGTCAGCAGCAACTGGCACCAGGTGCTCATTTTCACGCGCACCAAGCACGGCGCCAACCGTCTCACGCAGCAACTCGAATCCGACGGCATCCGCGCCCTCGCCATCCACGGCAACAAGAGCCAGGCGGCGCGGGTGCGCGCGCTGCAGGATTTCAAGGACAACCGCACGACCGCGCTGGTGGCCACCGAAGTCGCGGCGCGCGGCCTGGACATCAAGGAACTTCCGCACGTGGTCAACTACGATTTGCCCAACGTGCCCGAGGACTACGTTCACCGCATCGGCCGCACCGCGCGTGCCGGCGGCAGCGGCGCCGCCGTGTCGTTGGTTTCCCCCGATGAGTCGGGGCTGCTGCGCGACATCGAGAGGGTGCTGGGACACCAGCTGCCCATCGCGACTCTGCCGGCATTTCCGATCGCACCGGGCGCTGCGGCTGGCAGCGGGCCTGCGGCTGCGGCTCCCCACAGGTCGCACACTGCGGGTGCGCATCGCAGCGACCCGCGCCGGCCGAACGGCGGCTGGCACTCGGGACGCCGCTCACCCTCCCAGGGTCGGGCTTCCGGGTCGTCGGGTTTCCCGCGCGCCCGCCGGCCGGTGTAATCGCGCGGGTACCACGCGCCTTTTAAGGCGCCGGTGCCTGCATGATCGCCTGGCGCACGGCGGCCAGGGGCGCCTCGTCCGCGAGGCGCACTGAGGCGCCATCCGGGGCGACGCCCAGACGCCGCCACAGGTCCATCAGATCAGGCGCGACCGGTGTGTCCTTCATGCGCGCATAGAGGTCCTCGAGCGAGGTGGTACCGACCGCGGCATCACCGGTGCGCAACACCCGGGCGATCGGCCAATCCGCAGTCATGCCGCCACTGGCACGCGCCACCGCGCGCAGCGCGTCCTGCAGACCGAAGCGCAGATGGGTGCGTTCGCGGATGTCCACATCGGCGAGCAGGCAGAACATCGCTCCACCCCAGTAAGTGCGGCCCCAGGTGTGCGTGTTGTCCAGGCCCGCATCGCCCGCCTGCGGCAGCCCGCGGGGCATCGAGCGCAGCTCCTCGGCCCACACATCGGTTTCGGTGCGGTTCCCGGCCTGCACGCGCGCCACGCCTTCGACATAGGTGGCGATACCTTCCGACAACCAGGCGTGCTGACTGCCCGAATCGGGCAGTGCCAGGTGCGTCATCTCGTGCACCAGCACCCAGTCGGCGGTGAGCTGCGCGCTCGTGACGTCGCGACCCACGCGTACCCGCATGAAGGCGCCGTGTTCGCCAAAGGTCTGGCCGCCCTGCACGCCCGCGCCCCTCTCGGGCTGCAGCCGCAGCTCCAGCCGCGCAGTCGGAAAGCGGCCGTAGTAGCCGGCGACGATGTTCGCGGAGCGCCGCACCCACTCAAGCAGCGGTCCGGACCCGAGCGCGAACTCCCCCGGCGCGAAATCCACGTGTATGGCCGCGCCAGCCACCTGCACAGTGTTGGGCGTCGGGTCGCCAGGCGCCGCGGGCGACGCGGCACGCCCGGAACAGGCGATGAGCAGGCTCGCGCTCAATACCGCGGCTAGACACCGGGTACGGGTGCGCACGTCAGCGCGCCGTCTGTCCGAAGAGCACGCGTCTGGCTTCCTCGGTCAGGAAAGTCTGCGTGTTGACGCCAGCGGCTTTGGCATAAGCGCGCACCGTCGCGGGCCGATCGCGGATGGTGTTGAACCAGCGCTGAAGATGCGGGAAATCCTCCAGTCTCTGCCCCTGGCGCTCGTGCGGCACGATCCACGGATACGAGGCAATGTCGGCGATCGAATAGTCCCCGGCGAGGAAGGCGCGGTCGGCGAGGCGCCGGTTGAGCACGCCGTAGAGGCGGTTGGTTTCCCGGACGTAGCGTTCGATGGCGTACGGAATCTTTTCCGGTGTATAGCGGGAGAAGTGGTGGTTCTGCCCGGCCATGGGTCCCAGGCCCGCCACCTGCCAGAAGAGCCACTCGGTCACCGCGACGCGTCCGCGCAGGTCCGCGGGCAGAAGCCGGCCGCATTTCCCGGCGAGATATAACAGGATCGCGCCCGACTCAAACACCGACAACGGCGCGCCACCACCCTCAGGGTCGTGGTCGACGATCGCCGGGATGCGGTTGTTCGGTGCGATGGCAAGAAAGGCGGGCGCGAACTGCGCGCCGCTGCCGATATCGACCGGCACAATATTGTAGGGGAGGCCGGTCTCCTCCAGGAACATGGTGATCTTGTGGCCGTTCGGCGTGGTCCAGTAATAAAGGTCGATCATGTGCCAGCATTGCGGGAATGGGAGTCGCGAGCTTCGCACGGCGGCTGCGGCAGGTGAGAATTCTTCCGGGCGGGTCCGGCCTGCGACTTTCGACGGATATCATACGAGCGGTCATGAGCGCGCACCGGCCTGAAACGATCGCGAACCTGCGCGAGGCGGGTTACGTGTTCCTGCCGGCGCCTGCGGCGCAGGCGACGTTGCAGCTCGACGTTCCCGGGCTCGAGGCGTTACGCGAGAGCTGGGAACGCCTGCCGCGCGACACCTACCTGCGCGACGGTGGCCGCTATCGCGCGCGGCGGCACAGCTGCTTTGTGCAGACCCTCGCGCCGGTGAGCCTCGAGGCCGTGCCGCACCGGCCACACTGGCAACCGACTTCCTACAACGCGCTGCACGGGGGGCTGACGCGCTGGTTCGAGCCGATCGAACCGCAGGTGAGCGGCGCGCCTGCCTGGCGACAGCTGCTGCTCGCCATCGGTGAGGTGTTTGCCCAGCTGCAGCCCGTGGCACGCTGGTTCATCGAGGCACACCAGTTCCGCATCGACACCGCCGACGGCATCGGCCGCCCGACCCCGGAAGGGGCGCACCGCGACGGCGTGGATTTTGTGGCGGTGGTGCTGGTGGCGCGCCGGCAGGTGCGCGGTGGCGAAACGCGGGTCTTCGATGCCGCCGGCGCGTCGGGGGTGCGCTTCACCATGCGCGAGCGCTGGTCGATGCTGCTCATGGACGATGCGCGCGTAGTCCACGAGACCACACCGATCCAGCCGCACGGGCAAGCGGGCGCGCGCGACACGCTGGTCGTCACTTACCGCGCGCAGGGGTTCCAGGCGCCGTGAAAGCGCCCCGCGCGGCGCTTTCAGGGCTTTGAGGGCTGTCCGTCGATCCAGGTCTCGCGCACGTTGAGCTGCTCATCGGCGAGCACCAGATTGGCACGGTAGCCCGGGGCGATGCGCCCGCAGCTCTTCCCAAGGCCCAGGAACTCCGCCGGCCACTGGCTTGCCATGCGCACGGCCGCGGACAGCGGCAAGCCCAACATGGACATCGCGTTGCGCACGCTGCTCGCCATATCAATGTTGGATCCGGCCAGCGTGCCGTCCTCGTCCACGCACACGTAGCCCTTGACGGTGATCCGCCGGCCCTGCAGCTCGAACGAGCCGTTGTGCGTGCCGACACTCGGCATGGCGTCGGTGACCAGCATGAAGCGCTCGAGGGGCTTGCACTTGAGCGCAATGCGCAGCACCACCGGGTCCGTGTGCACGCCGTCGACGATGATGCCGCACCAGCTGTTGGGGTCGCTCAGGGCCGCGCCCACGGCGCCGGGCTCCCGCCCGGTGAGCTGCGACATGGCATTGAAGAGGTGGGTGAAGCCGGTGAGCCCGTGACGCAGTGCCGGCTCAATCTCCGCGTAGGTGGCGTTGGTGTGACCGGCGGATACCACGACGCCGGCCGCGACGAGCTTAGCGATGATCCCGGGCGTGGTCATTTCCGGCGCCAGCGTCACGAGCGTGCGGCCCTCGCGCAGCGAGGTGAGAAGTCCGAGCGCGCTCGCGTCGAGCTCGCGCAGCTTCGCCGGATCGTGCACGCCCTTGCGTGCCACGTTGAGGTATGGGCCTTCGATGTGCAGGCCGAGCACACCCGGCACGCCCGCCTGGATCGCGCCCCTGACCGCCGCGATGGCGCGCGCGACCACGTCCAGGTCGGCGCTGATCAGGGTGGGCAGGAAGCCGGTGGTGCCGAAGCGGCGGTGCGCGGCGCCGATGGCGCGGATGGCCGCAACGTTCGGCTCGTCGTTGAACAGCACGCCGCCGCCACCGTTGACCTGCGAATCAATGAAGCCCGGCAGCAGCAGGCCGCCGCCAAGGTCGTAGCGCTGCGCGCTCCGGCAGCGCGGGTCATCGGCATCGAGGATGGCCGCAATGCGTGCGCCCTCCAGCAGCACGCACTGTCCTTCGACAAGGGCGTCCTCTTGCAGCACGCGACCGTTGAGGAGTGCGATGGGCATCAGACCGTCTCGGTCACCTTGTTGAGGTGCGGCGGCCGGTCCGGATCGCCGCCGCGGGCGAGCGACAGGGCGTTTGCCAGCCGGTAGAAGCTCTGCGCGAAGAGCAGCGGCTCAATCACCGGGTGGGCATCCTGCGTGGGCAGGCGCGTCGCTCCATCCGCACCCGCACCGGCGATCAACACGTCGGCACCCTGCGCGACCAGCTCCCCGGCAAGCTGCGCGACCCCGGCACGGCTGGCGTCGTTCTGGGTGAACAGCAACAGCGGAAAACCCGGGCGCACCAGCGCCATCGGACCGTGCCGCAGTTCCGCGGCGCTCACCGCCTCGGCGTGCAGCGCACAGGTTTCCTTGAACTTGAGCGCCGCCTCCTGCGCGATCGCCAGCCCGAGGCCGCGGCCGACGACGAACAGATTGTTCACCGGCCTCAGGTGCTCAACGCCCGCACTCCAGTCGAGCTCCCAGGCGTGGGCCAGCAGCTCCGGCGCCTGCTGCAGCGCTGCGGCGAGCGGCGCATCGCGCGACCAGCTCGCCACCAGGTGCACGATCGCACTTAAGGAAGTGATGTAGGACTTGGTCGCCGCGATACTGCGTTCGGGTCCTGCGTGCAGTGGGATCACATCATCGGCAAGCTGCGCGAGCGGCGAGCTTTCAGCGTTGACGAGTGCCACGATGCGCGCACCGGCGCTGCGCGCCGTACTCACGGTCGCCAGGAGATCCGGGCTTGCGCCTGACTGTGAGATGGCGAGCATCACGGTGCCGGCCAGATCCGGCCGCGCGTCGTACACCGAGCTCACGGATGGTGCGGCGGAGGAGGTGAGGGTCCCCAGGCGGGTCTCAATCAGGTAGCGCGCAAAGGTGGCGGCGTGATCGGAGCTGCCCCGGGCGCAGGTGACTACGGCGCGCGGCGGATTCGCGCGCAGCCGCTGCGCGAGGCGCTCGACGCGGGCCGCGTTGGCGAGCAGCTGCTCGCGCACCGCATCGGGCGCTGCCGCGGCCTCACGAAACATGCGTGTGCCCGCGCCCGCGCTCTTCACGTGGCGAGGCTGAGCTCGGCGACGAAGTCGTAGATGTCGCCGCGGTAGAAAGACTGGGTGAATTCGGCCGCCCGGCCATCCTGCAAAAAGCCGAGACGCTCGACCAGCAGCCCCGGTCCTTTCTCCTTGGCCTGCAGGAGTTCGGCCTGCTCGGCCGTGAACAACACCGCGCGCAGCCGCTGCAGAGCGCGCACCGGGCGGTTGCCGGCCTGCTCGAGCGCCGCATACAGCGAGGACTCGACCGCTTCGAGCGAGGGCAGGCAGGAGGCGAGGATGGTCGCGTACTCGAGCGCCATCGGCGCATCGTCCGCGAAGCGGATGCGGTGGAAGCGGTATACCGGGGTGCCCGGACTCGAGCGCAGCGTGAGAGACTCTTCGGGCGTCACGGTACCGGCTGCCTTGCGCAGCCACACGCTGCGCGGATTCCGGCCGCGCGCGCGCATGTCCTCGGAGAAGGAGGTGAGCTTGGAGAAATTTTTCTCCACGCGCGCGCACACGAACGTTCCTGATCCCTGGCGCCGCACCAGCATGCCTTCGCCGACCAGGCCTTCGATGGCCTTGCGCACCGTGATGCGCGAGACGCTGAAATCCGCCGCCAGATCGCGCTCGGGCGGTAACGCATCGTCCGGACCTAACACGTGCGACTCGATCGCCTGGCGCAGTGCGCGCTGCAGCTGCTGATACAGCGGCAGGCGGCTGCCCTCATCGAGTCTTCCCACGCTCTGTGACAGTGGTGTCACCGGCTCGCTCCGTCGAGGTCAGTCGAAACCATACATTACCACTAGAATACCAGTTTGTTGCGCGTAACATACGCCCCGGATATTAAGACATTGTTTCTACGCAATAAAAAACGTCAGAACTCGATTGGTATCACTGGAGTTGTAAATATCATGTGACTGGTACTATATTGGCACCTAAGTGGTCTCAGAAGAAAGTCTCCGTCAATGGGTCTCGCCGGGACTTGCGGCGACGGGAACGTGACATCGGCAAATGACAACACCAGGGGTGAGTAACTCATGAGAATCGCAAGGTCGACGTTGATCGGAACGGCAGTCGCCATGGCGCTGTTTGGCGGCAACGAAGCGGTGCAGGCGCAGACAGCGGGCAACGCTGCGACTCCGCCGGCGGATCAACTCCAGGAAGTCGTCGTCACCGGCATCCGGGCCTCGCTGCAGGAGTCACTGGAGCTGAAGCGCGCCTCCACCTCCGTAGTAGATGTGATCACCGCCGAGGATGTCGGCAAGATGCCGGACAAGAACATTGCCGATTCATTAAAGCGGGTGCCGGGCATCACCGTCAGTTCCGCCGGCGCCAATGAAGGCGGCTTCGATGAAAACGACCGCATCAGCATGCGCGGCACCGGACCGAGCCTCACGCAAACCCTGATCGACGGCCATAACGTCGCCTCGGGCGATTGGTTCGTGCTCGACCAGACCGGCACCGTCGGCCGCAGCGTCAGCTACACCCTGTTGCCTTCGGAGCTGGTCAGCAAAGTCGTCGTGCACAAGAGCTCGGAGGCTTCCCTCATTGAGGGCGGCGTCGCGGGCACCGTGGACATCATCACGCGCAGACCCCTCGACTTCAAAAAGCCGTTCAGCTTCGAGGCCTCCGCGGGTGCGGTGTATGCGGATCTGCCCTCCAAGACCGATCCGCAGCTGAACGCACTCGTGAACTGGAAGGACGATGATTCGAGTTTCGGCGTTATGCTGCAGGGCTTCTACGAGAAGCGGCATCTGCGTCGCGACGGCGTTGAGCTGCTGGGCTACGACACCATCGGGGCCTGCAGCCAGGTCGTGACCGGCATCGCCGGTGGGGGAGCGGCGCAGCCAGGCGGCGGGTGCGCCGGGGCAGTGACGCTCACTCCGCATCCCAACCTCGCCAACGTGCAGTACCCGACCGATATCGGCGCGGCTTTCTTCGAGCAGGAGCGCAAGCGCACCGGCGGCCTCATCAATGTGGAATGGAAAGTAAACGATGCGGTGGATCTGGATCTCTCGGGCTTTTACTCGAAGCTCGATGCGCCCAACTTCAATCGCAACTACCTGCTGTGGGATACCCACTTTATTAGCTTTGGCGCCGGCCAGGCTCCGGACCCGGGTTACACAGTAGTCAACAACACGCTGACGAATGCGCACTTCACCGGCGTCCCCGGAACGCTCTACGGGATTTACGATCAGATCTCCCGTCCCGACGAGTCGGCGAGTTCGAATTTCATCAACCTCGACGGCAAGTTCGTGCTCAGCAACCGCCTGACACTCGCCGCCCAGGTGGGCATCTCCAAGGGGCACGGCAAGAGCCCCACGCAGAACGTATCCGAGACCTCGCCCGGCGCCGGCGCTGGCGCGTTCTGGCAGCTGAACGGCATCGGCAGTGGCCCGAATTTCAACCTCATCGGGGTGAACAACACGCAGCCCTTCCCGCCCGGCAACCCCGGTGCCCTGACATTCGGCTGGATTTTCGGCGCCCAGGACGTGGACACCTACGACAAGGAGAGCTGGGGCAAGCTCGATGCCACCTTCGACCTGCCGGATTCGGGCGCCTGGAAGGATCTTAAATTCGGTGTGCGCTACACCGAGCACGACCGTAACTCGATCGGCTCGATCGCGCAGGGGCCGACGTTCTCCGGTGGTCCGAGTGGTGCCGGCGGTGTCAGCCCGCTGAACTACCCCACCACGTACTCTAACTATCCGTCCAACTTCAACACCTTCGGCGGTCAGATTCCGACCGGGGTGTGGTACTGGACGCCGGCGCAGCTGGCCGTGTACGACTGCTGCGGTAACACGCAGCGTGATCCCACCTTGCGCGCCTACCCGCCGTACTGGTTCGGGTTGACGGAAAAGGACACCGCGGCATACGTGCAGGGTGACTTCAAGGGTGATCGCTGGACGGCGAATTTCGGCCTGCGGTATGTGCGCACCGGGGAAGATACGATTACCTACATTCCGGCGCCTGCCGCTGCGACTGCCAGCACGCCCGGCTTTGTCGGCGGTTCGTTGTTCGGGAATTTCCTCGGCGTACCAGTCAGCAAGACCTACAACGACGTACTGCCCAGCGCGAACTTCAGGTGGGAGTTCGACAAGGAGCTCATCGGACGTGTCGCGGTCGCCGAGACCATGACGCGTCCGGATTACTCGGCGCTTTCAAGTACCACCAACCTCACGCCGCCGGCGAACTATCTGTGCCCACCGCCGGCCAACAACCAGTGCTCCGGCAGCGGTACGGGCAGCAATCCGTACCTCAAGCCGATCCGCTCGTATAACTACGACGCGGGCCTCGAGTGGTACTTCGCACCGCACTCACTGCTCTCGGCGACGCTGTTCTATATGGACCTGAAGAACTTCGTCGGCTTGGGTAGTGAGACTCTGAACTACCCCACCTCCGGCTCGGCGGCCGCCGGCTTTCCCCCGGGGCTGGTGTCGGTGCCGTACGTGCTGGCGGTTCCGGTCAACACGGCCGGACGGGCGGAGGGTATCGAGGCGAGTTGGCAGCAGTCGTTCTTCGAACACTGGGGTGTTGACGCCAACTATACCTACACCGATGGCAAGCAGACGTCCTTTGGACCTCAGGCTCAGGGCGCAGTCGCCCCAACCGATACCCGGCTGCTCGGGACCTCGAAGAACACCTACAACATCGGCGGTTACTACGAGGACGCACACTTCAGTGCCCGCGTGTCGTACAACTACCGTTCGGCCTTCTACAGTGGGCTCGATCGCAGCACGGCCTTCTCGCAGGACTCGGTCGGGACGCTCGCGGCCTCGCTCGCCTACATCGTGAATGACAACTTCAGTGTGAACCTCGACGGTCAGAACCTGAACAACCCGACCCTGAAGTACTACGCGCTGAACACCGACCAGCCACGCGCGTTCTACAAGAACGGACGGCAGTACTACCTCAGCGTACGCGCCAAGTTCTGAAGCCCAGGCCCCATGACAGGCGGCGCAGCATCCGCTGCGCCGCCTGCGGGCACCGGGGGTCACTTTCGGGGGCTGCCGGGTGAGACTTGGCGGTCGCGGGGCCGGACGAGTAACGTTCTCCCGTCCCGCAGCAGACGGCCACGCCTTCGACGGGAGTGCCCATGACGACCGCCACCCTCTTTAACTACTCCTACAGCCCGACTCCCGTGCGGCACGCAGGGCCTGCGCCCGCTGGTTTGCGGCGGGTGGTTATCGTGGGCGGCGGCACGGCGGGCTGGATGACCGCCCTGATCCTGGCCCGCGCCCTGATCGACCGCGGCGTGGAGATCACGCTCCTGGAGTCCCCGACGGTCGGCATCATCGGTGTCGGGGAGGGCTCGACGCCGTGGCTGCGCGGCTTTTTCGACAGCCTCGGCATTGAGGAGTCCGAGTGGATGCCCGCCTGTCACGCTACCTACAAGTGCGGCATTACCTTTGCGGGCTGGTCGACCAGGCCTGGTTTCGAGACATACTTCCATCCCTTCGCCTCGATGCTCGACAACCTCACCATGCGGCAGTTCGTGCACAACGTCGAGGCGCGCATCAACGGCGCGGACGTGTACGCGCACCCCGACCGGTTTTTCATCGCCACGCGACTCGCGGCCAGCCGGCGCGCGCCCAAGCCCCATGAGAGCTTCCCGTTCGACGTCTGGCACGGCTACCACTTTGACGCCGTGCTGCTCGGACAATTCCTGCAAAAAAAGGCGGTCGCCCGCGGGGTTCACTACCACCCCTGTCATGTCACGCACGCCAACCTCAACGAGGACGGCTCGATCGCCTCGGTCGCGACGCGCGAGGGCGAGACGATCGCGGCGGACCTGTTCGTTGACTGCAGCGGCTTTGCGGCGCTGCTGATCGAGAAAGCGCTGCACACGCCCTACGTGAGCTTTGCCAACAATCTTTTCAATGACGCCGCGGTGGCATTGCCGTCGCCGATCGACGGCCGCATTCCCTCGCAGACCGTGTCCACCGCCTTGCAGCACGGCTGGGCGTGGAAGATCCCGCTGACCAGCCGGTACGGCAACGGCTATGTCTACAGCACGCAGTTCTGCACGCCCGACAGCGCGGAAGAAGAACTGCGGCAGCACCTGGGACTTATGGATGCGGAGGTGCCCGCGCGGCATCTTAAAATGAGAATCGGGCGTGTCGCCCAGCACTGGAACAAGAACTGCCTGGCGGTGGGGCTGTCGCAGGGTTTCATCGAGCCGCTGGAGGCGACGGCGCTGCTCTTCATCCAGCAGACCGCGACTACCTTTGTCGAATTCCTGGAGCAGGGCGATCTTGGCGAGGCGGCGCACGCACGCTTCAACGACATGGCGAACGCGCACTTTGAAGGCATCCGCGACTACATCGTCACCCACTACAAGACCAATACGCGCACCGACACCGAGTATTGGCGCGCCAACGCCGCCAACCTCAATCTCTCCGATGACCTGAAGAAGCTGTATTCCCTGTGGATGGCCGGCAAGAGCATTGCTCCGGGAGTGGGCCAGCAGGTCATCGGCAGGGGCTATCCGGTGTTTTCCTGGTACGCGCTCATGGCCGGCATGGGAATATTTCCCGACCAGCCGGCCCTGCGGGCACCGACCGCCCAGGAAGCGCGTTACAACATGGCCGAAATCGACAACCTGCTCGATCGCAGCGTGACGAACTATCCGCCCCACGCCACCGCTCTTGAGAACATCGCACCACGACGCACCGAGCCGTCGCTGCAGATCTATTTCTGGTAGCTCGCACCGCCGCGCGATGTCTCCAAGTCCCGCCGCCATCCGTGAGTTCCCGGCATCCGACGCCGCCGCCATCCGGCGCGAGGTGTTCGGCGCCGGCGAACCGCGCGTCCTGCGAGGCCTCGTCAGGGACTGGCCGGCGGTAGCGGCAGGACGCGGATCCCCCGCCGCGCTGGTGCAGTACCTGGGCCGCTTCGACAGCGGCAAACCGGTCGATGCGATCATGACGCCGCCGGAGGCCCTGGGCCGCATCTTCTACAACGACACCGTGACCGGCTTTAATTTCCTGCGCAATCGGCTGCCCATCGCACAGGTCGCCGAGCAGGTACTGCGGTATTCAGCGTTCGAGCGCCCGCCGGCGGTGGCGGCGCAGAGCGCGCTCATCGCCGAGTGCCTGCCCGGATTTACCGGGGAAAACGCGCTCGCGCTGCTCGATGCGCGCGTGCAACCCAGGATCTGGCTGGGCAACGCCATCACCACCCCGACACACCTTGATGAATGGAACAACATCGGCTGTGTCGTGTGCGGACGCCGGCGCTTCACCCTGTTTCCACCGGGAGAGATCCGCAACCTCTACATCGGCCCGCTCGACTTTGCTCCGACCGGCGCGCCCATGAGCCTGGTGCAGCTGCGCGCTCCGGACTTCACACGCTTTCCGAAGTTTCGTGAGGCGCTTGGCGCGGCCGTGACCGCCGAGCTCGGCCCCGGAGACGCGCTCTACATTCCACCGCTGTGGTGGCACCACGTCGAGTCACTCGAGCCGGTCAACATGCTGGTGAACTACTGGTGGCACGCGGCGGGCGGGCCGGACATCGGCGTCGCGTCCGGGTTCGACACTTTGCTGCACGCCATCCTCAACCTGCGGACCCTTGCCGCGCCGGATCGTGCCGCCTGGGCTGCGCTCTTCGAGTACTACGTGTTCGGGTCGCAGGATGGCGTGACCGAACATATCCCGCGTGAGCGGCAGGGGGTTCTTGGTGCACTGTCCCCGGAAGACATCGGGCGGCTGCGGGCGACGCTGGCGCAGCACCTGAAGACATGACTGTCAGGCACGCCTGCGCTCTGTTCTTCGCGTGCGCTCTGCCGGGCGCGCTTCTCCCCGTGGGCACATCCGCCGCCGCGCCGGCCGCCGCTGCGTTCGCCAACGTCATTCCGGCGCCGGCGAGTGTGACGACCCGGCCTGGTAGCTTCACGTTCAACGAAAAGACCCGGATCCTGGTCCGGGGAGGGCAGCGAGCCGAGCGGACAGCAGCGTACTTCGCCGACCTGCTGCGAATGAGCCACGGGGTGAAACTCAAGGTGCGACACGCCGCCGACGCAGCCCCGGGCGCAGCGGGCGTCGTGTTCCGCCTCGATCCGGGAGCGCTGGGCGGTCAGGCCGGGAGCTACCAGGTGGAGGTGTCAGCGACTGGCGTGGTGGTGTCGGCGGGCGACAGCCAGGGCCTCTTCTATGGGGCGATCACGCTGTGGCAGTTGTGCAGCGCGCAGCTCCTGCAGCACGGTGGCATCACCCTTGGTGCCATGCTGATAACGGACGCGCCGCGATTCCGCTGGCGCGGTCTCATGCTCGATTCCGCGCGTCATTTCCAGTCGCCTGAATTCGTCATGCGCTACATCGACTGGATGGCGCTGCACAAGCTCAACGTACTCGGCTGGCACCTGACGGACGACCAGGGCTGGCGGCTGGAGATCAAAAAATACCCGCGCCTGACCGGTGTCGGTGCCTGGCGGGTGCCGGCAGGCCGGGCGGCGCAGCGTGACATCGATCCGGCCACGGGGCACCCGCGCCTTTATGGGGGCTTCTACAGCCAGCAGGACGTGCGCCGCATCGTCGCCCACGCGCAGGCGCGCTACGTGACCATCGTGCCCGAGGTCGACGTGCCCGGACATGCGACGGCGGCGATCGTTGCCTATCCGCGGCTCGGGGTCCTGGATGATCCGCCGCACGCGGTGCCGGCCGACTGGGGCATCTATCCGAATCTCTTCAACGTCGAGGAGCCCACCTTCGGTTTTCTCGAGGACGTGCTCGCCGAGGTGATGCAGTTGTTCCCGGGGGAGTTCATCCACGTCGGTGGCGATGAGGCCGTAAAGGACCAGTGGCAGGCATCCGCGCGCGTGCAGGCGCGCATGCGCGAGCTCGGCGTGCCGAACGAGGCGGCGCTGCAAGGCTATTTCACGCATCGTCTGGGTCAGTACCTCGAGGCGCATGGCCGCCGCCTCATCGGCTGGGACGAGATCCTCGAAGGGGGCGTGCCGCCTGGCGCGGCGGTCATGTCGTGGCGCGGCATCGACGGCGCCATTGCCGCCGCCGCGAGCGGACACGACGCGGTGTTGTCACCGGCGCCGACGCTGTATCTGGACTTCCGCCAGGGCAGCGGTCCGGCCGAGCCGCCGGGCCGCGGAGAGGTGGCCTCGCTCGAGCGTGTCTATCGCTTCGATCCGCTCCCGGGGCAACTCGCCGCCGCGGCTCATCATGTGCTCGGCGTGCAGGCGAACCTGTGGACCGAGCACGTGCGCACGCAGGAGTGGGCCGCTTACATGACCTGGCCGCGCGCCGCGGCGCTCGCCGAGGTCGGCTGGTCGTCGCCCGAGCGGCGCGACTGGCAGGACTTCCTCTCGCGGCTGCCGGCGGAGTTTGAGCGCTACCGTGTGCTCGGTATTCACTACTCCGATGACGTATTCACGCCGGTGCGCACGCCGGGGCCTTACGAACGGCACATGAGTCAGGACCTGAAGACCTGCAGCAACAAGCTGGTGCTGAATCTGGAGGATGACGCGCCGGTGAACGCTGAGCGCGCGGTGTTTCTCATCGACATCATGGACCCGTGCTGGATGCTACCGGCGACCGAGCTGTCGCAGGCCGCCGCCCTCACCGTGGCGGTAGGTCAGGTGCCGTTCAATTTTCAGATCGGTAAGGACGTTGAGTCCATCCGGCTGAATCTTCCGCACAGCGCCGCCGGTGAGCTCGAGGTGCGCGCCGACGGCTGCGATGGTGCCCCCATCGCCGTGTTACCGCTCGCTCCAGCCGTCGACAACGACGCGGTGACCGTGCTGCCGGCGGTGGCGCTGCCGCGGCTTACGGGAACCCATCAGCTGTGCTTCAGGTTCGCGCAGCCGGGTCTTGATCCCATGTGGGCGATCGACTGGCTGCAGCTTTCGCCATGATCACGCTGCTCGCACCGCTTGCGGGCTGGAGCACCCCGCTCGCCGAGGTGCCGGATGAGGTGTTTGCCGCACGCCTGCTCGGGGACGGACTCGCGATCGATCCTACGGCGGGAACCTTGCACGCCCCCTGCGACGGGGAACTGGTACTGGTTGCCGCGTCCCGCCACGCGGTTACCGTGCGCACCCCGGGCGGGTGCGATGTGCTGCTGCACGTCGGCATCGACACCGTCGGGCTGGCGGGAGAAGGGTTCAAGGTGCACGTGGCGCAGGGCGCACGCGTGCGCGCGGGTGAGGCGCTCCTGAGTTTCGATCTGGAGCTGCTCGCGCGACGCGCCAGGAGCCTCCTGACACCTGTGATTGTCAGCGCCGAGCGCGGCTTTCGGGTCCTGCGGCGCAGCCAGGATCGTGCCGTCGCCGTCGGGGATTTTCTGATGGAAATCGGCCCCGCGACCGCCCCCGCGGTGACGGCGACCGCGGCGGCAGTCGCGCCTGCGGCAACGCCTGCGCTGACGCGTCGGGTGAGCGTGAAACTTGTGCACGGAATCCACGCACGCCCCGCGGCGCTGCTGGTGGCCGCGGTGCGCAATGTCGCCGCCGAGGTTCGCGTGGCCGCGCACGGCCGGGTTGCCAATGCGCGCAGTACGGTCGCGCTCATGGCGCTCGGCGTGCAGCATGGCGATGAGATTGAGCTTGGCGCCTCAGGCGCTGACGCGGCAGCTGCCCTGGAGGCGATGGCCGCCGTGTTGTCCGTCCCGGCGCAGGCGTCGGCGCCGGCGGCTGCGGCGAGAGCCGCACCCACGGCCGCGGCTGCGACCCTGTCCGCTGAGGGCATGCTCGCGGGCGTCACCGCAAGTCCCGGACTTGGCGTCGGCGAGGCCGTGCAGCTGCGGCGGCCGGAGCCGCAGGTTCGCGAAACGGGCGCCGATCCTGCGACCGAGAATGCGCGGCTCACACGCGCGCGCGCGGCGGTGCGCTCGCGCCTGGAGCGCGCCGCGCAGGGGCCCAGCGCCGCCGCCAGCGATGCCGCACGGGAGATCGCGGCCGCGCACCTGGCGTTGCTCGATGATCCGGAACTCGTGAGCGGCGCCGGCGCGCTCCTGGGTGCGGGAAAAAGCGCCGGCTTCGCCTGGCGCAGCACGCTGCGCGCCGCGGCGCAGGCGCTGCGGCAGCTGCCCGATCCGCGCCTGCGCGAGCGCGCCGATGATCTTCTTGATCTGGAGTCGCAGGTGCTCGTGGAACTGCAGGGTGAGGCCGGCGGCAGCGCTGCGCTGCTCAAGGCACACTCCATTGTCATCGCGCGTGAGCTCCTGCCGTCGCAACTGCTGGCGCTCGACGGCGCGCGCATTGCAGGCATCGGCCTTGCCGGTGGCGGCGCCACCTCGCACGTGTCGATCATCGCGGCGGCCATGGGGATCCCGACCCTGGTCGCGCTGGGGCCGGCGGTACTGGCAATAGCGGATGGCACGCCGCTGGTGCTCGATGCTGCGCGCGGCGTGCTCGAGACCCGTCCGGGGCCGGAGCGCCTGGCGCGTGCGCGCGGCGAGCTCACAGCCCTGAGCGCCCGCCGCGCCGGCGAGCTCATCGCGGCGCAGCGCGAGTCGCGCACCGCCGACGGCATCCGTATCGAGGTGTTCGCAAATGTCGGCTCGGTCGCGGAGGCCGAAGCCGCCGTGAAGAATGGCGCCGAAGGCTGCGGCTTGCTGCGCACCGAGTTCCTGTTCCTGGATCGGCAAGCCGCGCCGAGTGAGGGGGAACAGACCGCTGCCTATGAAGCGATCGCGACTGCGCTCGGGGCGCGGCCGCTCACCATCCGTACACTCGATGCGGGCGGGGACAAGCCAATCGCCTACCTGCCGTTACCGCCGGAAGAGAATCCGGCGCTCGGACTGCGCGGCGTGCGCACCGGGCTGGCCTTCCCGCAGCTGCTGCGCACGCAACTGCGCGCGGTGCTCGCGCTGCGCGCGCGGACGCGCTGCCGGTTGTTGTTGCCGATGATCACCGACGTCGAGGACCTCGCCGCCGTGCGGGCGCTGCTCCAAGAGGCGCGCCGCGAGCTCGGGTTCGCGGCTGAGCTTGAAGTTGGGGTGATGATCGAGACACCAGCCGCGGCCCTGCTCGCCGATTCGCTCGCCAGGGCGGCGGACTTCCTTTCCCTTGGCACCAACGACCTCACCCAGTACACCCTCGCCATGGACCGCGGACATCCGCAGCTGGCGGCGCGCCTCGATGCCCTGCACCCGGCGGTGCTGCGTCTCATTGCCCGCACCGCGCAGGCGGCGCGCGCGCACGGCCGCCATACGGCGGTGTGCGGCGGGCTCGCGTCCGAGCCGCTGGCGGCGCCGCTGCTGATCGGTCTGGGTGTGAACGAGCTGTCGGCGGTGCCGGCCGTGATCCCGCAGCTCAAGGCCCGCATCGGCCAAGTCACCATGGCGCAGTGCCGGGAGCTGGCGCAGCAGGCGCTCGAGGCCGAGACTGCCGCAGCCGTCCGCGAGCTGCTCGCGCGGGCGCTGCCGCCTGCGGGGGCGCTGCCATGATGAAGGGGCTGCTCCCGAGCCTGCAGAAAGTGGGCGGGGCGCTCATGCTGCCCATCGCCGTGCTGCCCGTCGCCGGCTTGCTGCTGCGGCTGGGACAGCCGGACCTGCTCGACTCCGCCTCGATCGCCGCGGCTGGCCAGGCAATTTTCTCCAACCTCGGCCTGCTGTTCGCCATCGGCGTCGCGGTGGGGCTGGCGCGCGAGAATCACGGTGCGGCGGGGCTTGCGAGTGTGGTCGCCTACCTGGTCGCGACCCAGGGTGCGGCAGTGCTGATCGCGGTGCCACCCGCGGCGCTCGCGGACCTGACGGGCCGCGCACGCGAACTGGCAACCGCCGCCTACAAGGCGCAGGAGCTGGCCAAGCTCAGTGTGCCCGTCGGCATCCTCTCCGGGCTGACGGCGAGCGCACTCTACAACCGCTTTTACAACATCAGGCTGCCGAGTTACCTGAGCTTCTTCGGCGGGCGCCGGTTCGTCCCGATCGTCAGCGGCCTGGCGGGGCTCGTGCTCGCGCTGGCGTTCGGCACCCAGTGGCAGCACCTGGAAGCCGGCATGGATGCCTTGAGCCGCTGGGTGCTGAACGCCGGCGCCTTTGGCCTGTTTGCTTACGGGGTGCTCAACCGCGTGCTCATCGTCACGGGGCTGCATCACATCATCAACAACATCGCCTGGTTCCTGCTCGGGGACTACCACGGCGTCACCGGCGACCTGAAGCGCTTCTTTGCCGGCGACCCGAACGCCGGGGCGTTCATGTCGGGTTTTTTCCCGGTGATGATGTTCGGCCTGCCGGGGGCGTGTCTGGCGATGTATCACGCGGCGCCGCCCGGGCGGCGCCGCGCGGTCGCAGGACTCTTGGGATCGATCGCACTGACCTCACTCCTCACGGGCGTCACCGAGCCCATCGAGTTCACCTTTATTTTTCTCGCGCCGGTGCTGTACGCGGTGCACGCGGTCCTGACCGGTATCGCCTTCATAGTCATGAACGCGCTGCACGTGCGGCTCGGGTTCGGTTTCTCGGCGGGGCTGTTCGATTACCTCCTGAACTTCAACCGCGCCACGCGGCCGCTATGGCTCCTGCCCGTTGGGTTGGCGTATTTCGCCCTGTACTACGTCCTGTTTCGCTTGGTCATCGTCCGCTTTGACCTGAAGACACCGGGGCGCGATCCCGCCCAGGCGGGGGCGCCATCCACGGTCGCGGCCCCCGCAGCGGACCGTGCGCGCCAGTGGCTCGCAGCCCTCGGCGGGGCTGTCAATCTTGAGGCGGTGAGCGCCTGCACGACGCGACTGCGCCTGACCGTTGCCAGCCAGGCCGCGGTGGATGCAGCCGCGCTCAGGCGGCTCGGAGCCCTTGGCCTGGTGCGCCCCTCACCGAATGCCCTGCAGGTCGTGGTCGGTACCATGGCGGATCAACTTGCCGGGGAGATCCGGGAGGCCCAGCGCGCCGCACCCCCCGGCCAGGTCCCGTCCGCGGGCGGCTCCTCGCCTGCAACGCTTCCGCCTGCGCTTCCGGACGTGGCACTTACAATCTGTAACAATCTGCCCGACAGCGGTACACTCCTGGCGGCCTTAGGGGGGCGCGCCAATGTGCTCACGGCGGAAGCGGCAGCGGGCCGGGTGCGGGTGGGCGTGGCTGACTCGGCGCGGGTGAATCGCGAGGCCCTGCAGGGGCTCGGACTGCGTGGCGTGGCGCTGCCCGCGGCGGGGAGCGTGCATCTGCTTACGGGTACGGCCATGAGCGCGAGCGTCGCGGCCTCACTGGCGCAGGCGATTTCCTGACCTGCGTACTGCGAAACGCGGTTCAGGAGAACTAGCGCGCAGCGCGATGGCCTAAACCACTACTATATGGTGGTTTAATTTTTCTATACGATGGTTGAATTCCAGGCGGGTCCTGCCCGGCAGCGACAAGGACGGAAGGATTGCGTTGCTGATGCCCGCCCCGGGGATGCGTGCATATAACAATGAGAGAGGAAGGACATGCTGATTCTCACACGACGTGTCGGTGAGACAGTGATGATTGGCGATGACGTCACCATCACGGTTCTGGGGGTCAAGGGAAATCAGGTACGCGTCGGCATTAATGCACCGAAAAATGTCGCCGTGCATCGCGAAGAGATCTACGAGCGCATCAAGCGCGAGCAGCAGCCTGCTCACGAGGGGCCACCGGATTCCCCGGACAAGGCCCAACAGGCTGTGGAGTGTGCTCCGGCCTGAGGCTTGAGGGATTTTTCGTGTTGCGGGGGATCGCCGCATCACCCCTTTCGCCCGTGCAGAAAAAAAGGCCGCGACCTCGCGGCCGCAGGCGCCTTTTTCCCGCCCGGTTCAGCGCCGGCTCGGCACCAGTTCATTCGCCAGCGACTGCACTTCGGCGAGGCGCACGGTGAGCGCCGCGGCTTCGATGTCGAGCGCCAGCAAGCGGTCGGCGGGCGCGAACGGCACCTGCAGTCGCAGCGCGCCGTGGGCGCTTTGCAGGCGTGGCGAGCTCTTCAGCGGCGCCCGCAGATCCAACCCCTGACAGGCGGCAAGGAATTCCACCGCGACGACATTGAGCGCGTTGCCGGTCATCGCCAGCAGGCGCCGCGCACCGTGCGTGGCCATGCTGACGTGGTCCTCCTGGTTCGCAGACGTCGGAATGTTGTCGACGCTCGCCGGGTGACACAGCATGCGGTTCTCCGCCACCAGCGCCGCGGCGGTGACCTGCGCCATCATGAAGCCGGAGTTCACGCCACTGTCCGGGGCGAGAAACGGCGGCAGGCCGCTCATCTTCGGATCCACCAGCAGCGCGACCCGCCGCTCAGCGATCGAACCTACTTCGGCGCAGGCGAGGGCCAGAATGTCGGCGGCGAATGCCACCGGCTCGGCATGGAAATTTCCGCCCGACAGCGCCTCGCCGGTATCCGGGAAGATGAGCGGATTGTCGGTGACCGCGTTGGCTTCGGTGATCAGGGTCGCGGCCTGCTGCGTCATGAGGTCCAGGCACGCGCCCATCACCTGTGGCTGGCAGCGCAGCGAGTACGGATCCTGCACGCGCTCACAGCTGCGGTGCGATTCGCGGATCTGGCTGCCGGCGAGCAGCTCCCGGTACACCTGCGCGACGCGTGCCTGGCCGTCGTGGCCGCGTACGTGATGAATCCGCGGATCAAACGGCGCGTCACTGCCTTGCAGCGCATCGAGGCTGAGCGCCCCGCTCACCACCGCGGCCGCGAACACGGTTTCCAGCTCAAAGAGCCCGGCCAGCGCGAGCGCGGTGGACATCTGGGTGCCGTTGAGCAGCGCCAGCCCTTCCTTGGGGCCGAGGCTCAAGGGGGCCAGTCCCTCCTGCGCCAGCGCTTCCGCCGCCGGCACTATCTCCCCGTGGCGGCGGATGTTGCCTAAGCCGAGCACGCTCAAGGACAGGTGCGCGAGCGGCGCAAGATCACCGCTGGCGCCGACCGAGCCCTGCGCGGGCACGCACGGATACAGTCCCGCGTTGATGAGCCGCTCGAGGAAGCGCACCAGCTCCTCGCTCACGCCCGAGAAGCCCTGCAGCAGGCTCGCGAGCTTAAGCACCAGCACCAGCCGCACGATCGGATCATCCAGCAGCGGGCCGACGCCGCTGCTGTGCGAGAGGATGATGTTGCGTTGCAGGAGCGAGCGTTGGGCGGCGGGGATGCGTGTCTGCGCCAGCAGGCCGAAGCCGGTGTTGATGCCGTAGGCCGGCGCGTCCGCCGTCGCCAGCCGTGTGGTCACCGCGTGCGCCTCGCGCACCGGACCTAAGGCCCCCGCGTCGATCTGCACACTGAGCGGACCTTCGTACACGCGCCGGAGGTCCGCCAGGTGCAGCGCGCGCACGCCGAGTTTCAGGGCTTGGTATTCGGCCATCGCTGCACCTCTCCCGCGCGGATGACACTGCGGCGGGGATTGAATCCGATCCAGTAACCGAGCTCCTCGGGGGAGCGCACGTTCCACACGACGAAATCCGCCGCTTTGCCTGCCGTCAGGCAGCCGCGTTCGGCGGCAAGTCCCAGCGCCCGCGCGGCGTGCAGCGTCACCCCGAGCAGGGCTTCCTCGGCCGTAAGTCCAAAGAGGCGCGTCGCCATGCTCATCGCCAGGAGCAGGGAGGTCCCGGGTGCAGATCCCGGGTTGCAGTCGCTCGCCACGGCCAGCGCCGCCTGGGCGGCACGCAGCGCCTGGATGGGCGGCTTGTGCGTACCACCCAGACAGTAGAAGGCCACCGGGAGCAGCACCGCGACGCTTCCGGCCTGCGCCAGGGCCGCCGCTTCCGCCGCCCCGGCGTACTCCAGGTGATCACTCGAGAGGGCGCGATGGCGCGCCGCGAGGAGCGAGGCGCCCTGGTTGCTCAGTTGTTCCGCGTGCGCCTTCACCGGGATCCCGAGAGCCGCCGCCGCCTCGAACAGGCGCTGCGCCTGCGCGACGCTGAAGGCGATGCGCTCGCAGAACACGTCCACGGCATCCACGAGGCCGTCGGCCTTGAGCGCCGGCAGCCACTGCCGGGCAATGTCATCGATGTAGGCGTCGGCGCGGCCGGCATACTCCGGCGGCAGGGTGTGGGCGGCCAGGAGCGTGGTGCGCACCGTCACCGGGAAAGCGCGACCGAGCTCGCGCGCGACGCGCAGCATCTTGCCCTCATCGGCGAGCGTCAGTCCGTAGCCTGACTTGATTTCCACCGTGGTGACGCCTTCGGCGAGCAGCGCCGCCAGGCGCGGCGCGCTCTCATCGAACAGCTGCGCGGCACTCGCCGCGCGCACCGCGCGCATGGTCGCGAGGATCCCGCCGCCGCTGCGCGCGATGTCCTCGTAAGAGCGACCCCGCAGCCGCTCGGCATACTCGCCGGCGCGGGTGCCGGCGAACACCAGGTGCGTGTGGCAGTCGATGAGCCCCGGTGTGACCCAGGCGCCCTCCAGATCGTGCGCCTCGCCAATCCGCGCCGCCGCGGCGGCCGGCAGCGCCGCTTCCTCCCCGACCCATTCTATGAGCGCGCCGCGTGTCAGCAGCGCACCGCGTTCGATGCAGCGCGCGTTGGCGTCGCAGGTCGCCAGCTTCGCGTTGCGCCACAGCTTCAGCGGCTCGGGCATGGTGGGCGTCGCGTTCACTTAAGCGCTGCGCAGGAACGGCAGGTTGAGGCCCTGCTCGCGCGCACAGGCGATCGCGCTCTCGTAGCCGGCATCCGCGTGCCGCATGACGCCGGTGGCCGGATCGTTCCACAGCACCCGGGCGATGCGCCGCGCCGCCGCCGGCGTGCCGTCGCAGACGATGACGAGGCCGGCATGCTGCGAGTAGCCCATGCCGACGCCGCCGCCGTGATGAATCGAAACCCAGGTGGCACCGCTCGCGGTGTTCAGGAGCGCATTCAGCAGCGGCCAGTCGGCGACCGCATCCGAACCATCGCGCATACTTTCAGTCTCGCGATTGGGGCTGGCGACGGATCCGGAGTCAAGGTGATCGCGGCCGATGACAATCGGCGCCTTGAGCTCCCCGCGCGCCACCATCTCGTTGAAGGCAAGTCCCAGGCGGTGCCGGTCCCCCAGCCCCACCCAGCAGATGCGCGCCGGCAGACCCTGAAACTGGATGCGTTCGCGCGCCATGTCGAGCCAGTGGTGCAGGTGCGTGTCCGCGGGCAGCAGCTCGCGGACTTTCTCATCCGTGCGGGCGATGTCCTGCGGGTCGCCGGAGAGGGCCACCCAGCGAAACGGTCCCATGCCGCGACAGAACAGCGGCCGCACGTAAGCCGGCACGAATCCCGGAAAGGCGAAGGCGTCCTTGACGCCCGCATCGAACGCCACCTGCCGCAGGTTGTTGCCGTAGTCGAACACCGGGATGTTGTTCTTCTGAAAGGCGAGCATCGCCTCCACGTGCCGCGCCATGGAGGCGCGCGCGGCGCTCGCCACCTCTTTAGGCTCGGTGCCGCGCAGCCGATCCCATTTTTCCAGCGTCCAGCCCCCGGGCAGGTAACCGTTGACCGGGTCATGCGCGGAAGTCTGGTCGGTCACGGCATCCGGGCGCACGCCGCGGCGCAGAAGTTCGGGGAGCACCTCGCAGGCGTTGCCGAGGAGCCCCACCGACAGCGCCTTGCCGGTACGCCGCGCGCGCTCCAGAAGCTCCAGCGCCTCAGCGAGGCTTCCCGCCTGCACGTCGAGGTATTTTGTCTGCAGCCGCTTGGCGATGCGCTCCGGACGGCATTCCACCGCCAGCATCGAAGCGCCCGCCATGGTCGCAGCCAGCGGCTGCGCGCCGCCCATGCCCCCTAAGCCCGCCGTCAGGATCCATTTGCCGGCGAGATTGCCGCCGAAGTGCTGGCGTCCCATTTCCACAAAGGTCTCGTAGGTGCCCTGCACGATCCCCTGGCTGCCGATGTAGATCCACGAGCCGGCCGTCATCTGGCCGAACATCATGAGGCCCTTGGCATCGAGCGCGTTGAAGTGGTCCCAGTCCGCCCAGCGCGCCACCAGATTCGAGTTGGCGATGAGCACCCGTGGCGCATCCGCATGCGTGCGGAACACCCCGACGGGCTTGCCTGACTGGATGAGCAGCGTTTCCTCCTCGCCCAGGGCGCGCAGCGCGGCCACGATCTGGTCAAAGCACTGCCAGTTGCGTGCCGCCTTGCCGATGCCCCCATAGACGACCAGGTCGCCCGGGCGCTCGGCGACCTCCGGGTCGAGGTTGTTCAGCAGCATCCGCAGGGGCGCTTCCGTGAGCCAGCTGCGACAGCTTAAGGTGGTGCCGTGCGGGGCGCGCAGGGCGGGTCGGGCGGTTTCCGGCATGGGGCACCTCGTGAACGGGCGTGAATGATAGCTAAGGAAACGACAGTTTCCCTGTCCGCCGGGTTTGGGTAGAATGCGCGGCCCCTCACAAGGCGCTTAGCCGGGTGGGGGCGGGAGGCTGGCGCCGAGGGGTGCCCCCGAAAGTGAGATCACCGGAAAGCCCCCCACGGGGCTTTTTTGTTTTTTGGGTGGGCCTTAAGGCCCATTTTTGTTTGTAGGACCTTCGACGGTGACGCAAACCATGCGCGAGCGGCTGATCGGGCTCATCGAGCCGGCGCTCGGCAGGCTCGGCTACGAGCTGGTGGAACTGGAGTACGGCGCGGGCCGGGCGCGCGCCCAGCTGCGGCTCTTTATAGATGCCCCGGCGGGTGTGGGCGTCGAGGACTGCGCGCGCGTGAGCCGGGAAACCTCCGCGCTGCTGGAGGTCGCGGATCCGATTCCGGTCGCCTACACGCTGGAGGTGTCCTCGCCGGGCTTCGACCGCGTGTTGCGCACGCCGGCGCACTTTGGCCGCTTCGTCGGCTCGCGCGTGTACGCGGAGTTGAAGGAGCCGCGCGCCGGCCGTCGCCGCTACACCGGGACGCTGAGCGGCGTGGAGGCGGCGGGAATCGCGCTGGAGGTCGACGGCGAACGGGTGACACTGGCGTTTGCGGAGATTGGTAAGGCAAGGCTCGCGAGGTAGATGCGACTGTGAACAAGGAAATCCTGATGGTGGTCGATGCCGTCTCCAACGAGAAGGGCGTCGACAAGGAAGTAATCTTCGAGGCCCTCGAAGCGGCGCTCGCGTCCGCGAGCCGCAGGAAGCACGGCGGCGAGGAGTGGGATGCGCGCGTGGCGATCGACCGCAAGAGCGGCGACTACGAGACCTTCCGCCGCTGGAAGGTGTTCGCCGACGACTCCACGGAGCTCGAGGTGCCCGAGCGGGAGCTGCGCCTGGAGGATGCGCTGGACATGGATGCCAAGGCTGAGGTCGGCGGCTACGTCGAGGAGCCGATGGAATCGGCCGCCTTCGGACGCATCGCCGCGCAGCAGGCGAAGCAGGTGATCGTGCAGAAGGTGCGCGAGGCTGAGCGTGCCCAGGTCGTGGAGGCCTACCGCGAACGCGTCGGCACCCTGGTCGGTGGCGTGGTCAAGCGTATCGATCGCAACGGCATTTACATCGACCTCGGCAGCAATGCCGAAGGTTTCGTGCCGCGCACCGACATGATTCCGCGCGAGCAGGCCAAGCCCCAGGACCGCATCAAGGCCTTCCTCAAGGAGGTGCGCTCCGAGCCGCGCGGCCCGCAGCTGTTTCTCACGCGCACCGCGCCTGAGTTCCTGATCGAGCTCTTCAAGCTCGAAGTGCCGGAAGTCGGCCAGGGCCTGATCCAGATCCTGGGCGCGGCACGCGACGCCGGGGTGCGCGCCAAGATCGCCGTCAAGAGCAATGATCCGCGCATCGATCCGGTCGGCGCCTGCGTCGGCATGCGCGGCTCACGCGTGCAGGCGGTCTCCAACGAGATCGCCGGCGAGCGCGTCGACATCATCCCGTACAACGCCAATCCCGCGCAGTTCGTGATCAACGCCATGTCCCCGGCCGAGGTCATGTCGGTGGTGGTCGACGAGGAAGCGCACAGCATGGACATCGCGGTCACCGAGGAGAAGCTGTCGCAGGCGATCGGCCGCGGCGGCCAGAACATTCGCCTCGCGAGCCAGCTCACCGGCTGGGACCTGAACGTGATGACCGAGTCGGACGCTGAGGCCAAGAGCGA
>Ga0210384_10001471_pt1 | contig 32027 bp, 30 predicted proteins | sample IncBWH2MmetaG_FD_160574 | JGI IMG/M metagenome (GOLD analysis project Ga0210384, IMG submission 160574) | Forest soil microbial communities from Barre Woods Harvard Forest LTER site, Petersham, Massachusetts, United States - Inc-BW-H-2-M | ecosystem: Environmental > Terrestrial > Soil >...
GTGCTGCACCACCTCGACGCCCGAGCGCTCGAGCAGCCAGGCATCGAACTCGAAGCGGCGGATCGAGTACTGCACGCACGGCACCGGCACGTGCAGCCGGCCGAGGTGCACCCGCAGTCGCGGGAACGTGAGGAGCCGATGCGGGTAGCTCGCGAGGTCGATCGCAAGATCGTGCACCACCTCCGGAGTGATCCAGCCGGCGCACAGCTTGACGCGGGGAAAGCGCTCGCGATCGAGCACCAGCACATCGGCGCCCGCGCGGCGCAGCTGCCAGGCGGCGGTCGAGCCGGCCGGGCCGCCGCCGACGATGAGGACCTCACAGCTGCGCATGCGACCGCGTCAGCTCGAGTACAGGTGCGCGCGCGTCCAGGGGATGTCGTTGCTCTCCCCCGGCGCAAAGACCACCTGGAAGAGCTGCATCGATCCGGTGGTGAAAGAGGCGACCGACCCCGAAAGGTACAGCCGCCACATGCGCACGAACCTGTCATCGAACATCGAGCGCACGCGCTCGCTCGCACCCTCGAAGAGTGTCAGCCAGTGACGCAGCGTCTGCGCATAGTGCAGCCGCAGGTTCTCGACATCGAGAATCGACAGATCCCACGGCTCGAAGATGCGCGCCATCTCGGAGGGCGCCGGCGGACGTCCGCCGGGGAAGATACGCTTCTCGATCCAGGGGTGGAGCGGTGCCGGGCGGTTGCGTCCGATCGAATGTATGAGGCCGCGCCCACGGCCGCCGAGGCAGCGCCGCACCACGCCCCCGAGCGTCGGGTAGTTCTTGACGCCCACGTGCTCGAGCATGCCGACCGACACGAAGGCATCGTACCGTCCGCTGATGTTGCGGTAGTCGTCCTCGACGTACTCGACCTGACCCGAAAGTCCCTCGCGCCTGGCCCGCTCGCGCGCCCAGAGGATCTGCTCGTGCGAGATGTTGAACGCGCGCACGCGCACACCGTAGCGACGCGCCATGTGCATGGCCAGCATGCCCCAGCCGCAGCCGGCCTCCACCACGCTCTCGCCCGGCCTCAGGCGAAGCTTGCGGCACACGTGGTCCATTTTGGCCACCTGCGCCTCATCGAGTGTCGCCGTAGGTTGCGGGTAGTACGCGCAGGTGTAGGCCATGGTGGAGCCGAGCCACAACTCGTAGAACGCGTTGCCGATGTCGTAGTGGTGATGGATGTTGTCGCGCGAGCCGGAGACCGTGTTGAGATGAGGGCGGCGCAGCGCGCGCGATACGCGAGCCGCGAGCGGGTCGCGGCCACCCCCGGCGCGCCGGCTCGCCCGGTCCACCGTCTCGAGGAGGGTCACGAGGTCGCCCTCGACCGTGACCGTGCCGTCGCTATAGGCATCGCCGAAGCGCAGCGGGACATCCGCAAGCACCCAGAGCATCGTCGTGCGGGTGTCGAACGTCACGCGCGCGACGGGGGTGCCCACCCCGACCCGCGCCCCGTCCCGGATCGCGAGCTCGATGGGCGGGGATCCGAGCGAGGCGAGCAGGCGCGACAGGAACCAACGGTCGGCGCGTTTGCCCTCGCCGAACGCCTGCGCCGCAAGCTCGGGACGCGCCGCGGGCTCAGGAAAAGAAGGTGCCGATGAGGCGACGGCACTTTCGGGGGGACTCTCGGGGCCCCTGGCCAGGCTCTGCTCGATGGCGTTGGCGTTCACGGCTCCACCTTCTGGAGAGTTCGGAGCGGCTAATTTAGCACGGCCCCCGAGGGGTCCCGTCAACTGCCACCCCGGGGTCTCTCACTGCCCGGATCCCGACTTCGCTGCTGGCGCCGCGGGTGGCGATGCGGCGGGCGCCGATTTGGCGCGGGCCGACCAGAATTTCTTCTCGCGAGCCAGGCCGGCTTTGGCGTCAGCCGCGCTCAGGGGCCTCGCCTCCCCACCGGTCTGGTAGGCCACTGCTTTGCGCAGCTGCCCGTCCGGGCCAATGAGGTACGCAACTGTCGACCCACTTTGAGCGTTGACATTGAAAATGACGACATCGGCATGGTTGGCCACACTGACATTGAACGTCCGCACCTGGTGCCCTTCCTTGGAGAGCAGTTGCCTGACATCCGTGCCCTCCTCGGGTTTGGCCAGGCCGAATACGACCGATACGTTCGGTGGGAGGCGAGAGAGAAAACCGGAGTCGAGCGCCTCCCGCGTCAGGGTCTGGACCCACTGACCTGCGGGCGGTCCCGAATCCGCAAGGGCAACGCCGGCGATGAGTGCCATGAGCCAGGTAAGGGATGCTCGCTTGCTCATCGCAGTCTCCTCGGGCTGACACGTTGGGCTTGCGCCAACGTCGAGTTCAGTAGGGTCGCAAGCCTCGCGCCCGCAAGCAACAGCCGCTCACGAACCACGAGCTCGGCATCATCGAGATAGGTTGAATCGAGCACCACGATGCCCGGCGGCACCCTGTTGCAGGCGAAGCCTGGATAGTGATAGGCCACGTTGCGGGCCAGGTTGTTCGACTCAAGCGCCCAGCTGTCGGGTGTCCCCTGGCCCACCTCGCGGTGGAGGCTGGCAGCCTCGGCTGCGAGTGCATCGATGTCCGGCGGCGGCCGTTGATGGTTGCCGGCATGGAGCGCGAGTTGCACCAGGTCACCGTCCCACGCGCGGTGGAGGGTCTCGCGCCCGCGCGTGTGCACGCCCTCGAGCGCGACCGCGACGCGATTCCCGCCCTGATCGGCGTTGTCGGCGGCGTGCAGCGGCTGGTGGATGTCGCCGGAGAGATGCACGATCCACTTCAGCGCCTCATCGCGCTCGCGTGCCGGAGCGTGAGTCTCGCCCAGCACTGCGATCAGCCGCTTGAGCTGCTCGGTGTTGCATTGGCCATCGGGACAGTAGCGTGCCTTGTCCGCTGTGCCGCAGACGGGGAAGTCATCGTAGTGCCAGGAGGGGCGGTCCGCCGCCGTACCCCGCACCTCGTCCGCCCAGACCGACACCGCCTCGAGCGTCGTGCGACCGGAGGGGTTGCCGAACTTGTCGCGGTCGTCCGCGAGGATCTGCAACACCTGCGCATGCGCCTCGGGAGTGAGCAGGCGGTCGGCGATCGCGCCGATGGTGCGATGACCCTGAGGGCCCCACGCGACGGCCACCGGTACACCGAAAGCAAACGGTGCGGCCAGCAGCAGCCCCGCAGCAAGGCGAGTCGAGCTCCTGACTGTTGGCCGTGTCGTCGTCGTCATCGATTAGCCGACAGTATTCATGCGGTGCGCTGAGGACTGCAACCCGGAAACCTTCGTGTAGACTGACCCAACATATGAAACGAAACACCCGTCCCGCCCTGCTTGAGCGCCTGATCCCGTGCGCCGCGGCACTGACCCTCGCGGCGCTCGCCGCCCTTTCGTTTGCCGCCGGCGCGGGCGACAAGGGGCTCGACTTCGCGGGCATCGACCGCTCGGTGGCCCCCGGCGATGACTTCTTCCGCTACGCCAACGGCAGCTGGCTCGCGAAAACGGAGATCCCGCCCGACCGCTCCGCCTGGGGTACGGGGGCGGCGCTCGCCGAGCTCACACTGAAGCGCACGGACGAGCTGATCCGCGCGGCAGATGCATCGGCCGCTCCCGCAACCGAGGCGCGCAAGATCGGCGACTATTACGCGAGTTACCTGGACGCCGCGCGCATCGAACAGCTGGGCCTCACGCCTTTGATGCCGCTCCTCAAGGAGATCGACGCCATCAACGATCGCGCCGCTCTCGCGCGCGCGCTCGGCAGCACGCTGCGCGCGGATGTGGACGTTCTCAACAACACGAACCTCTACACCGAGAATCTCTTCGGGCTGTGGGTGGCGCAGGACCTGAGCGAGCCGACGCGTTACTCGCCCTTCCTGCTCCAGGGCGGACTCGGCATGCCCGACCGCGACTACTACCTGAACTCCTCGCAGAAGATGGCGGACATCCGCACCCAGTACCAGGCGCACATCGCCGCGGTGCTGTCGCTCGCCCGCCTTGCCGGCGCGCAGGAGAAGGCCAAGGCCATCTTCGAGCTCGAGCGGCGCATCGCCGAGGTGCACGTGAGCCGCGCGGAGTCCGAGGAGGTGCTCAAAGGCAACAATCACTGGAGCGCAGCGGAATTCCCGCAGCGCGCGCCCGGACTCGACTGGGCGGCATTTTTCGCTGCCGCAGGGCTCGCGCAGCAGCGCGAGTTCGTCGTGTGGCAGCCGGGTGCGGTGAGTGGCATCTCCACACTCACCGCCAGCGCGCCGCTCGAGACCTGGAAGGACTATCTGCGCTTTCATCTCATCGACAGCCTGAGCGGTTACCTTCCCAAGGCCTTCGTGGCCGAGCAGTTCGCATTCCACCAGCACGTGCTCTCCGGCACACCAGAGCAGGAGTCGCGCTGGAAACGCGCGGTCGAGGAAACCAACGACGCGCTCGGCGAGGCGGTCGGCAAGCTCTACGTCGCGAAGTACTTTCCGCCCGAGGAGAAGGCGCGTGCGGAAGCGATGGTGCGCAATCTCGTGGCCGCCTTCGCCACGCGCATCGACCGCCTCGACTGGATGGCCCCCGGGACTCGCGCCAAGGCAAAAGCGAAGCTGTCGGCGCTCAGGGTCGGCGTGGGCTACCCCGACCATTGGCGCGACTACTCGGGTCTCGAGGTGGTGCGCGGCGATGCCTTCGGCAACGCGCGCCGCGCGCAGCTCTTCGACTATCACCACAGTCTCAAGAGGCTCGGCGGTCCGGTCGATCGCGACGAGTGGGTCATGAACCCGCAGCTCGTCAACGCGGTGAACCTCCCGGCCATGAATGCCATCAACTTCCCTGCCGCGATCCTGCAGCCGCCCAACTTCGACCCGCAGCGCGACCCGGTGATGGATTATGGTGCGATCGGAGCGGTGATCGGGCACGAGATCAGCCACAGCTTCGATGACCAGGGGGCGCTCTTCGATGCCGGCGGCAAGCTGCAGAACTGGTGGACCAAGGAGGACTTCGCGCACTTCGAGGACGCTGGAAAGCGCCTCGTCGAGCAGTTCAACGCCTACCACCCTTTCCCCGACATCAGCGTCAACGGCCGCCAGACACTCAGCGAGAACATCGCCGACGTGGCAGGACTTGCGGATTCCTTCGATGCCTGGCGGCTGAGCCTGCACGGTGGCGCAGCGCCCACACTCGCAGGCTTCAGTGGCGAGCAGCTATTTTTCCTGAGCTTCGCTCAGACCTGGCGACGCAAGACGCGCGAGCCCGCGCTCCGGCGCCAGGTGGTGACCGACGGTCACTCACCGGCGGAGTACCGCGCCGACACGGTGCGCAACCTCGATGCGTGGTACGACGCCTTCAAAGCAGTCCCGGGACAGAAGCTCTATCTCGCGCCGGGCGATCGCGTGCGGGTTTGGTGAGGGCTACCGCCCTGACCTGGCGCGACGCTCCATCCTGGCGTGACGCGGTCAGCCGTGGGGCTTGAGCTGCGCGAAATACACCCGCGTCTCGTACGGAAAGACGATCGCGCCGTTGCGCTGATACCGCTCGAAGAGCGCACGCAACGCTGCGAGCATCGGCTGGTACTCCGGATGCCCGGGCTCGGGCGTGTATGAAGATGACAGCAGCCGTCCCTCGAGGCCGGCGTAATCGAGCGTCTGCTCGTTGGGAAAGCGCTCGACCCGCATCGCTCCGCCGAGGAACTCGCGCATGCGCGGCTCATCCACGCGCCGCGCGACGATCGCCGTGTACTCGGTCGCGTGCCGGCGCAGCAGCGCCTCGTACTCGGTCAGGAACTCACCCGGCTCTCCCGGGCGCTCGTTCCACAGTAACGCTGCAAAGGCGCCGTTGCGCACCACCCGCAGCGCTTCGAGGCGTGCGCGCGGGGCATCGAACCAGTGAAAGGCCTGCGCCGCGACCCAGAGGTCGACGCTCTCATCGGGCAGCGTAGTCGCCTCCGCCGCCGCCGCGACGCTGCGAAATCGCGGGTGGGCTCCGAGGCGCTCCTCGGCCGCCGCGCGCATGGCGTCATTCGGCTCGATGCCCAGGACCAGCGCGTCACGCTCGAGGAGCTGCCCGCTCAGGATCCCCGTTCCCGAGCCGACATCCGCCACCACCGCCCCGGCAGTGAGTCCGCACTGCGCGGCAAGGAGAGCAATGGCGCCCGCCGGATAACCCGGGCGGTAGCGGCGGTAGCTCTCCACACGCGCAGAGAAGCGTTCCGTGGGACGGCTCATGTGCGGAGCTGTCTCATGTGCGGAGCTGTACTGGCCGGCAGGCGACACAGTGTCTCGCGGCCAAGGGGCGGGTGTCTCTCCATAAAGGCATACGGACACGCTAGCGTATTCGCGTGACAATCGCACTCACGGAGCGCCCCCATGAGCGAATCCTACAAGCACATCGAGACGCAGCTGGTGCATGCCGGCGAGCCCTTCCCGCGCATCGGCGGAGCGGTGGAGATGCCGATCTTCCAGTCGGCCACCTACGAGTACGCGGGCGAAGGCAGCTACCACGACATCCGCTACCTGCGCATCAACAACACCCCGAGCCAGGTCGCGCTCCACGGGAAGCTTGCGGCGCTCGAAGGCGGTGAGGCCGCGCTGGTCATGGCGAGCGGCATGGCGGCCATATCGACGACACTCCTCACCGTGCTCTCCCCCGGGGACCACCTGCTCGCGCAGAGCGGGCTGTATGGCGGCACGCACGATCTCGTGGCGGGTGAGTTCCCTCGACTGCGGATCGAGCGTGACTTCATCGACGCCGACCGGCGCGACTCGTGGGCCGCGCTCCTGCGCCCCAACACGCGTGCCATTTACGTCGAGTCGATGACCAATCCCCTGCTCGAAGTCGCCGATCTCGAGGGTGTGGTGCAGTTCGCGCGCGAGCACGGTCTCACCTCGATCATCGACAACACCTTCGCGACGCCCGTGAATTACCGGCCGCTCGCCGCTGGGTTCGACCTCTGCCTGCACAGCGCCACCAAGTACCTGAACGGCCACGCCGACATCGTCGCCGGCGCCGTCATCGGCGCTGCCGCCAACATCGAGAAGATCCGTCACCGTGCCAACCACTTTGGCGGCTCGCTCGATCCGCACGCGGCATTCCTCCTCAAGCGGGGACTGAAGACACTCGCGCTGCGCGTGCGTTACCAGAACGACAGCACCCAGCGCATCGCGCAGTTCCTGCAAGCCCACCCCGCGGTCGTGCGGGTGAACTACCCCGGCCTCGAGTCGCACCCGCGGCATGCGCGGGCGCGGCGGCTCTTTGCGGGCTACGGCGGCGTGCTGAGCTTCGAGCTCGAAGGCGGGGAGCGCCGTGCGGAGGACTTCGCACATCGAGTGCGCATCCCCGCCGTTGCACCGAGCCTGGGAGGCGTGCAGACACTCCTCACCCGGCCGGCCACCACCTCGCACGCGGGCCTTCCGCGCGAGGAGCGGCTGCGCCTCGGCATCAGCGATGGCCTGCTGCGCCTCTCGGTCGGGATCGAGGCGACGGAGGACCTGCTGGAGGACTTCCGCCAGGCGCTGCGGTGAGACGCGCTGCAGGACGGCAGCAAGCATCGGGTGGCAGCGGCTCTTTCGAGCTGTCATCGTTGCGAGTCTTGACCAAGGGAGGAACGCAACGCTCATGTCCGCTTCCAATCTAACCGCTGCCAATGCGGCGAAGCCGCGCGCCTCCACTCCCGCTGCACCCGCCGCGGCCCACCCGAGTGGTACGGCGGGATGGCGCACGCCGCTGGAGCTCACGCTGCTCGGCGCTGTCTGGGGCGGCTCATTCCTATTCATGCGCGTCGCGGCGGCGGACTTCGGGCCTATTCCGTTGGTGGAAGCGCGGCTCGCCCTCGGCGCGCTCATACTTCTGCCGTTCCTGTGGCGCGCGCGCTCGCAGTTCACCCCGTCACTTTGGCTGCGCATCGCCGGCATCGCCACGATCAATACCGTGATGCCGTTCGCGCTCTTCGCCTGGGGCGCGGAGCGCGCGCCCGCCGGCATTGGCGCCATCGCCAATGCCACGACCGTCATGTTCACCTGGCTGGTGGCGTTTCTGTTCTTCGGTGAGCGGATCGGAACGCGGCGCCTGGTCGGCCTCGTCCTCGGCTTCGTCGGCGTCACTGTGCTCGCCAGCGGGCGCACCGCGGGTGCGAACGTGGGCGCCGCAGCGCTCGCCGGTACCGTCGCCTCGCTGTGTTACGGCGTCGGTCACAACCTGGTGCGGCGCTATCTCGCCGGCTATCCACCCGCAGCGGTCGCGGCCGCGACGCTGACAAGTGGTGCGGTGTTGCTTTCGCCGCTCGCAATGTACAGCTGGCCGAACCACCCCATCGCCCCCGCTTCCTGGGTGAGCGCGCTGCTGCTCGGGATCCTGTGCACCGGCATCGCCCTGGTATTCCTGTACCGTCTGATCGCCCGCATCGGTGCGCCGCGTACCGCGACGGTCACTTACCTGATACCGTTGTTCGGTGTGATCTGGGCGTGGCTGCTGCTCGGTGAGCAGGTGACGCTCAGCATGCTGCTCGCGGGGGCTCTGATCCTCGCCGGCGTCGGGCTGAGCCAGCAGCGCGAGGCGAAACGCGAGGCCAAATCCTGAGGAACGAGACGAAACTCGCGGCCGTGCCGGGACGGTCGCTCGATTTTCCGGACCTGCTGAACGCCCGCGACCTGGGCGGCTATCCGACGACCGACGGTGGCCAGACGCGCTGGCGTTCGCTGCTGCGCGCGGATGACCTCGCGCAGCTGAGTGAGTTCGGGCTTCAAGCGCTCGCCGACTACGGGGTGCGCACCATACTCGATCTGCGTTGGCCGGAAGAGGCCGTGCGAGCCCCGAGCCCGGTGCCGGATCGTCTGCCGCAGCTGCACTATGCGCGCATCTCGCTCCTCACCTACACCGAGGATGAGTGGCGGCTGCGCAGCCGCGATGCGGCCAAGGAGCTGTGGAAGTGCGTGGTGCTCGAGCACGTGCGCGCGGAGCTGCGCACCGTGCTCGGCTTCATCGCCGCGGCCCCGCCGGAACCGCTGCTGTTCCACTGTGTCGCAGGCAAGGACCGCACGGGCTTGATCGCGGCACTGCTGCTCGCGCTCGCGGATGCGACGCCGCAGGCCATCGCCCACGATTACAGCGTGAGTGCCGAGAATCTGCGTGAAGGTTACCTGCGGCGCTATCCGGACACCGATCGCGATCGCATTCTCGAAGCGCTGCGCTGCCCCGAGGAAGGGGCTTACAACATGCTCGCGTTCCTCGGGCGCTTGGGTGGCGTGCGCGGCTATCTCGCGCAGATCGGGCTCTCGGCGCAGGAGATCGCGCGCCTGCGAGCGCGGCTGCGGGACTGATCCGCTGCCGAGCGCCGGGAACGTCCGCTGCCACACTTTCTGGGGATGCTGCCACGCTCCATCGAGTGATCCGCGCGCCGCTCGTGCGTGCGATGGCCCGTTCCATCGTCACGATCATTCACCGAACGTTCAGCGCTGCGCCACCATACTCACCATCGCACCGGATGAACGTGCTCCCGAGCGGCCCACATTGATAAGACGGGCACCATTTTTAAGCACGCTCCGATTTGAGCTCGATTCAGTCCGGTGCGCTTCCCCTTCCCTCGCTGCCCTTCGGCTATGCTGCAATTCTTGCGCTCCGTGCGCTCGAGCGAGCACGCAACATGGACATCACGGGCGGCTGCCTCTGCAGGGCAGTACGTTACTCGATCAGCGCTCCCCCGATCGTCACCCGAATCTGCTGGTGCCGCGTGTGTCAATACATCGGCGCCGGCAGCGCCACGGTGAATGCCTGCTTCCCGGCTGAAGCCGTCACGGTAAGCGGTGAGCTGCGCGAGTACCACTCGGTAGCCGACAGTGGCAATCCGATGCGGCGCCGATTCTGCCCGATCTGTGGGACGCACCTGTTCACCGGTACTGCGGCGCGGCCGCACCTGATCTTCGTGCGCGCCGGCACCCTCGATGACCCGGAACTGGCACGACCGGCCATGACGATCTGGACCTCGAGTGCGCCGAGCTGGGCTTGCCTCGATGAGCGCATCCCGCAGGTCGAGCGGCAGCCGCCACCCGCCGCTTAGCGCGCGGACCTGACCAGCGGTTATCGACCGGGAGCGGGTCCCGCCCGCCATGACGGCGGGCCTGTGCCCGTGCGCGAGCGGTTACTTCAACCCCAGCGCCTGTCGCAACTGCGGCTCCGTCATGAGTCGCGTGTACACCGACGTGCCGACGTCGAACTCGCGCGCTTTCGAGAGCGGTCCGACCACGACCGGAGCAAAGCCCGCATCGCGAACCAGTTGCTCGGCAACCTGCAGCGCCTGGCTGTCATCGCCCGCGAGGGGTATCGCGACCGGCGCGCCCTTGCGATGCGCCTCGCTGCGCAGGTCGCCTGAGTTGATCGCGTTGAAAGCGCGCACGAGGCGCACGCCAGGGAGGTACTCCGCCGAGGCGACTCCGGTTCCCTTGCGCCGCGCTTCGACGGCCATCTGACCATCGCGTTCGGGGTAAGGGTTGCCGGTGTCGAGCACGATCTTGCCGGCGAGCTCGCTCTTGAGGTCCCGCCCGATCTGAGGCAGCGCCCCGTACGGCACGGAGATGACCACCACCTCGCCGAACCTGGCCGCCTCGAGCGGTGTACCGACGTGCGCCTTGGGTCCGAGCGAATGCGCGAGCGACTGGAGCTCCTGCGGGTGGCGGGAGGACATCAGGACCTCGTGCCCCGCGCCGACCCAGAGCGTGGCAAGTGTGCCGCCGATGTGTCCCGTACCGATGATGCCGATCTTGAGCGTAGCGTTAGGCTGCGGCGACGCATCGGCAGGAGCTGCGCGCGCATCCCGCGGTGAGGCGAGCCTGACGGCCATCGTCGCAACCAGCACCACGGCCAGGAGCGACGCCTGTGTCGGCCTCAGAACGCTCTTCATTTGGGTGAGAACTCCACCCGCGTCTGCCAGTGGGCGTTCGCGGGGTCATCCGTATCGATGATCAGTGTGCCATGAGCGCGCGGGGCACTCGAGGCGACGCGCACTTCCACGATGTCACCGCAGCCGCCCACCACCGGGAAGGACGCAGTGACCGACAGAGGCTTGGCAGCAGCGGTGTCCTCAGGCGATGCGCTCTGCGGCTCGATGTGCCCGCCCGTGATCTGAACGTTCGGCACCGTGACGAAGCGGTATTGCACCGCGCCCTGCCAGCCACCCTTCGGCGCCTTGCCCGAGGAGTCGAAGCTCGCCGTGCGCGTGAGCGGCGGCTCGAGCAGTCGCACCTGCCGCGGTTGCGGCGGCGTGACCTTGCGCCTGACATCGACCGGCAGCTTCCACTCCGCGACGAACTGCAGCGGGAAGCTGCTGCGGCAGCGTACCGAATACAGCCCGTGCCATTCAGAGCCGTCGGCGTTGGGACTCAGGGCGACCTTCAGCTTGTCGCCCTGCGCGAATACGTACACCGATCCCGGTGTCACCAGGGCATCGCGCGAGAGCGCGACCGACACTTCGTACATGCCGAGATCGTGGTTGGCCGTGTATTCTGCCGGCGTCGTGTCGCGCAGCTGCACGTCGCAGGCGCAAAGCAACAGCACGCAACCGAGGCACATCAGCCGTATGAGCCTGCGCATTGGCCGATTCCCCCCGGGAACCGTGGTGTTGTCGTATGCGCGAGCCGGCGGCGCCTCGCGGGCACGCCTCATTGGGGCGCCGCGTCACCCGGACGCGACGCCGCGGCAATTGCATGCGTGACGGAAGGACCCGGGCTTACTTCTTGCGCCGCGCTCCCGACCGCTTGGCGGCACGGAAGGAGATACCGGCGCGCATCGCCTTCTGCTGTACCGCGGCCGCGGTACGCCCAAGCTTCCTGGCGACCTGACTCGTCGGGGTTCCTGACTTCGCGAGCGCCTTGAGTGCCGCCAATTCTCGGACGCTCCAGGATGCGCCGTCATTCGGTGGACGTCGTGCCATTAGTCTTCTCCGCAAAACACCCAACGAAGGGCCGGACTTCGGATCATACACTGAATCGCAGCCCGCGCGCGCGGGCTTGCAGGTCATCGTTACATGTTGGAAATCGCCAACGGCCTGGATCGGGCGCCGACCGCCGCCGCCGCGGGCCAACGCGCCACGCTGCCGCCTCGCTCGGCGCCCACATGACACAACTTGCAACCACCCGCAATGTGGCGCTGCCGCAAGCGCTTGTGTTTCGGTGGCCGCAACTACACGAGCGGTGCGCAAAGCCAGCGGCCGCGTCCCTGAAAGAAGCGCTCAAGGCACAGGCGTCGGTGTTTTCCGACAAGTTGGCCGCGTGTAAGCCGCTCCGACAAGTGTTTGATTGCCCGGGGGGTACCAACAGACTACTGCACGACGATGGTTCCCACCATGCGCGGGTGGATGGAACAGGCGTAACGATAGGTTCCGGGCTTGTCGAAGCGGAACGAGAAGCTCTCGTTGGTATCGAGCGCCCCCGAGCGGAACAGCCCGCTCTCACTCACCACCGTGTGTGGCTCATCGTCGCTATTTGTCCAGGTAACGGTCGAGCCGGCGGCAACGCTGAGCGCGGTGGGCGCAAACATGAAGTCCTTCGCCATCACGATTGTGGAAGCCCCTGAAGCGGCGTTGGCATGTGACATGCAAGGCCCGAGAGCGGCGAGCAGCAACGCGCTGATGTAGGGGAGCAGCAATTGACGCAGAGTCATGGCAACCTCCCTCAGGCAAGGGTCGTATCGTTGAGCCGCAAGGCCCGCGGATGATTTACGACCGCAACACTGGTGACGCCCAGCATGCTCGGCAGCTGCTCCGTGGGCACCTTCAGCGGCCCGGGCCCGGCCGCTTGGCCCGCGACCGGCTGCGGATAGGCAGTCGAGCGCGCGGTGTGGAACGTCACGTTGCCCTCCACCTTCTGCACGATCTGGTGAATGTGGCCGTTCAGCACGGTGACCGAGCCGAAGCGGCGTAACTGATCCATGAGCTGCGGCGCGTCGCCCGTTCCCCAGCCCCACGGCTCGTAGATGGTCCAGAGCGGCATGTGGGCAAAGACCACCAGCGGCGTGCTGGATGAGCGTCCCTTGAGGTCACTCGCGAGCCACGCGAGCTGCTCGGGTCCGAGCGTGCCGAGCCCGCCGGGCTTGAATTGCAACACGTTGATCAGCGCCACGAAGTGCACGCCGGCGTGATCGAAGCTGTAATAGCCTTTGTTCCCCGAGGCTTTCCCGAAACGGTTGAAGTATTCCGTCACCGTCGGGTCGGTGGTGTCGTGTTCGCCGGGCACGGTGTGCATCTCCGTGGTGCGCAGCCGCGAGAAGAGCTGCTGCGCCATATCGAACTCCGCGGGCTTCGACAGGTGGGTGATGTCGCCCGTATGAATGAGCAGCGCCGGCTGGTCAGGGAGAGCGTTGACGGCATCGATCGAGCGGTTGAGCGTTGCGACGACATCGGAATTCGCCTCCTTGTTGAAGCCAATGTGCGTATCGCTGATCTGCACGAAGAGCGGCTTACCGAGGCTTGCGGCGCCTTTCTTGTCGCTCGCTGCCACGGCGAGGTCGATCGGAGTGAAGACGCCGCCGGCGAGGGCGAACAGCGTGCCGGCACCCCCAAAGGCGAGGCATTTCAGCGCGCCGCGGCGCGAGGTGAGGGGGCTTTTTTCCGACATGGTCCGTCTCCTTCGTAGTTGGTGAAGGAGGAGACCTCCGGGGCGCGAGTGTTATTCCGCCCTCTCGTGCGGCGTGTCGGCAGCGCCCGCCGCGCGCAACAGCCGGGTCAGGCCCTGCAACTCGTCCCACCCGGTATCCGAGATCGCGCAGTACTGGAGATTCCCGAGCTTCCAGCAGGCGAGGTGATAGCCACTTCTGGTCGTGTACTCCGGTAACGCGCGGGATCCCGCAACCCAGGCGAACACGTTGATGACGTGCGCACCGTGCTGATAGACCACCGCTGCGACGTGCTGCTGATTGAAATAGTCGGCACGGCCGCCGATGAGTCGATAGCCCTGGTCCGCGAAGTCGACGACGACCGGGGAGACATCGGCGTGACCTGCGAACCACGGCTTCACCGTATGCCGGTCGGTGGAGATGACATCGGTGAGGTGCAGCGGCATGAGCGAGCGCACGTGCGCGCTCACCACATCATCGACCACGGGATTGGTGGCCAATGGGAATATGAAGAAGAGTGCGAGAGCTGCGGCGATCGCCGTACCCAGTCCGCCGAAGGCCCCGAGCCACAGGGGCGGTGCGCGCCATCTCGGGCGCACACGGGGCGTGGCCGCGCGCGCCGCCGCGCGCGTCTCCTGATCGAGGAGCCGATCGATGGATGCGCGCAGCTGGGGGGATGCGGCGGAAAACTCCAGTTCCTTGCGCATGCGCGCACGCGTTTCGGCCAGATGCCCGAGAAGCGCACGGCACTCCTCGCAGTGCTCGGCGTGCCGCTCGACCTCGAGCGCGGAGACGGCATCCACTTCGCCGTCGAAGTAGGCCTGCACGCGCAACGCTTCAGCGCACTGCACGGGGTCCTCCTGCGACTTCCGTCAGCCATTTGCTGCGCAGCGCGGCGCGCGCCCGGGCGAGGCGCGACATCACCGTCCCGATCGGCACCTGCGTCACCACGGCAATCTCCCGATAACTCATATCCTCCATCTCGCGCAGCAGCAGCACCTCGCGGTGCTCATCGGGCAAGGCGTCGATGAGACGCCCGAGCGTGCGCCGCTCTTCATCCGCCGCCGATTCGCTTTCCGGATCGGGGCTCGTCTCGTCCGCAGCGGTCCGCAGCGCTTCTTCCTGGTCCCCGGCGAGGGGCACCGTGGCCCGACGTTGCTGCTGCTGCATCGCTGTCGCGTGACAGTTGCGCACGATCGTGAGCACCCAGGCCTTCACGTCCCCGCCCCGCAGGCTGTCGAATCCGCGAAACGCGCGCAGGAACGCCTCCTGCACGATGTCGTCTGCATCGCCCGAGGAGCGGCACAGCCAGCGCGCGAAACGATACGCCGCGTCCAGGTGCGGTAACACCAGCGCCTCGAAGCGAGCCCGTTTGTCCTGCAGGGATGAAATCGGATGAGCCTCGCGTCAGCTTGGCCGCCTCAATCGCCAGTCCTGAGGAGAAGACCAGCCGGGGGATGATTCTATTCCGGCCTCGCCGCCTGAGGGCGCATGTCGCGACGCCAGCGCCGCCAAGCCTCAGCTGGCTGCCGCGCGGTAGTTGGCGGCATCGACGGCGTTCGAGAGCAGCATGGCGATGGTCATCGGACCCAATCCCCCCGGAACGGGTGTGATCCAACCGGCGCGTGCCGCCGCACTCTCGAATTCGACATCGCCGACCAGCTTCCCCGCTGGGGTGCGGTTGATCCCCACGTCGAACACCGCCGCCCCCGGGCGGATCCATTCCCCGGGGATGAAGCCCGCCTTGCCGACGGCGGCAACGACCACCTCGGCGCGCTCGACCTCGGCGCGAAGATCGCGTGTGCCGGTATGGCACACCGTCACGGTTGCACGCGCGAGCAGCAGCTCGAGTGCCATCGGGCGGCCGACGATGTTGGAAGCCCCCACCACCGTGGCGCGCAGCCCCGTAAGGCCGATCCCATACTCCTTCGCCAGGCGGATCACGCCGAAGGGCGTACAGGGGCGCAGGCGCGGGCGCTTCTGCGCGAGGAGCCCGGTGTTCAGCGGATGAAACCCGTCGACGTCCTTCAGTGGATCGACCGCATCCATGACGCGATCGGCGTTCACGCCCTTCGGCAGCGGCAGCTGCACGAGAATGCCATCGACCCGCGGGTCACGGTTGAGCGAGTCGACGAGCGCGAGTATCTCGGCCTCGCTGGCGCTCGCTGGCAGGTCGTGCGCGAAGGACTCGATCCCGGCTTCGAGGCAGGAGCGGCGCTTGTTGCGCACATACACGCTGGAAGCTGGATCCTCCCCGACCTGCACCACGGCGAGGCCCGGGCGGCGGCCGTGGAGCCGCGCGAACTCCGTCGACCGCTGCGCCACCTCGGCGCGCACCTTGGCGGCCACCGCCTTGCCATCGAGCAGCACCGTGCCGCCGGCGCGAAGCGCCGGCGGCACGCCCAAGTTGGCCGGGCTGTGGCCCGGCGGCTTCGGTGAGGCGCTCATCAGTAGCGGTAGTGATCGGACTTGTAGGGACCGGTCTTGTCCACGCCGATGTAGCGGGCCTGGGTGTCCGTCAGCTGCGTGAGCTCGACGTTGAGCTTCTTCAGCTGCAGCCGCGCCACCTTCTCATCGAGATGCTTCGGCAGCACGTGCACACCGACCGGATACTTCGCCGTGTTGGTGAAGAGCTCCACCTGCGCGATGACCTGGTTGGCGAAGCTCGAGCTCATGACGTAGCTCGGATGTCCGGTGCCGCAGCCGAGGTTCACGAGCCGCCCCTCCGCCAGGAGGATCAGCCGCCGCCCATCGGGCAGGATGACGTGATCGACCTGCGGCTTGATGTTTTCCCACGCGTACTGCTTGAGACCCGCGACATCGATCTCGTTGTCGAAGTGACCGATGTTGCACACGATGGCGTTGTGCTTCATGCGCACCAGGTGCGCGTGCGTGATCACGTGGAAGTTGCCGGTGGCGGTGACGAAGATGTCGGCCTTGTCGGCGGCGTGCTCCATGGTGACCACGCGATAGCCTTCCATGGCCGCCTGGAGCGCGCAGATCGGATCGACCTCCGTGACCCACACCTGGGCTGAGAGCGCCCGCAGTGCCTGGCAGCAGCCCTTGCCGACATCGCCGTAGCCGGCGACGACCGCGATCTTGCCGGCGATCATCACGTCGGTGGCACGCTTGATGGCATCCACCAGCGACTCGCGGCAGCCGTAGAGGTTGTCGAACTTGCTCTTGGTCACCGAGTCGTTCACGTTGATCGCGGGGAAGGCGAGCCGGCCCTCCTTCGCCATCTGGTAGAGCCGTTTCACGCCGGTGGTGGTCTCCTCGGTGACGCCGCGGATCTGGCGGATACGCGTCGAGTACCAGCGCGGGTCGGCCTTCAACCGCGCCCGGATCGCGCCAAAGAGCTCCCGCTCCTCATCGCTCGCAGGCTTCGCGATGAGACTCGGATCACTCTCAGCGCGGGCGCCGAGATGCAGCAGCAGCGTCGCATCGCCGCCATCGTCCAGGATCGTGTTGGAATACCCTCCGTCCGGCCAGTCGAAGATGCGGTGGGTGTACTCCCAGTAGTCTTCCAGCGACTCGCCCTTCCAGGCGAACACCGCAGTGCCCCGCGCGGCGATCGCCGCGGCGGCGTGATCCTGGGTGGAGAAGATGTTGCAGGAGGCCCAGCGCACCGTGGCGCCGAGTGCCTGCAGCGTCTCGATCAGCACCGCGGTCTGGATGGTCATGTGGAGGGATCCCGAGATGCGTGCTCCGCGCAGCGGCTGCGTCGGGGCGAACTCCTCGCGGATCGCCATGAGACCGGGCATTTCGGTCTCGGCGATGGCGATTTCCTTGCGGCCGAAGTCGGCGAGTGAGAGATCGGCGACCTTGAAGTCGCTCGTTGCGGTAGCGGCAGGTTTCAGTGTGGCGTTCATGCTCGATGCTCCAGGATCCGAGTGAGCGCCGTATGGATGATCCGCGTCCGGCTGAGCCTGGCGGGCCCCGCGCCCCGTGTGGCGCCCTGCCCGTCGCAACGCTCCTCAGCCGGTGTGGCTGCAGCCGCCGTGGCTGCGATAGTGCGATTTTAGGCGGCGCGCATCCCCTTGGCCTCATCGGCGAGTGTTGCGGCGCGATCGGTGCGCTCCCAGGTGAACTCCGCCTCGGTGCGGCCGAAATGCCCGTAGGTCGCGGTCTTCTGGTAGATCGGGCGGACCAGGTCCAGCATCTCGCGCAGCCCGTAGGGCGTGAGATCGAAGTGCTTGCGCACGATGCGCGTCAGGTGCTCGCTCGAGAGGCGGCTCGTGCCGAAGCTCTCCACCATGATCGAGATCGGCTCGGCCACCCCGATGGCGTAGGAGACCTGCACCTCGCAACGCTCGGCGAGCCCCGCGGCGACGATGTTCTTCGCGACATAGCGCGCGGCGTAAGCCGCCGAGCGGTCCACCTTGGAGGGATCCTTGCCGGAGAAGGCGCCGCCGCCGTGCCGGGCGTAGCCGCCGTAGGTGTCGACGATGATCTTTCGCCCGGTGAGCCCGCAGTCGCCCACAGGGCCTCCGGTGACGAAACGTCCCGTCGGGTTGATGTGGTACTTGGTGCGCTTGTCGACCCACTTCTGCGGGAGGACGGGCTTGAGGATCTCCTCCATCACCGCCTCGCGCAGCGCCTTGTTCGACACCTCCGGGCTGTGCTGCGTCGAGAGCACCACGGCCTCGATGCCAACCGGCTCCTGATCCTCGTAGCGCAGCGTCACCTGGCTCTTCGCGTCGGGGCGAAGCCAGGGGAGCTTGCCGGACTTTCTCACCTGCGCCTGGCGCTTCACCAGGCGATGGGCGAGCGTGATCGGCGCCGGCATCAGCACGTCGGTCTCGTTGGTGGCGTAACCGAACATCATTCCCTGGTCGCCGGCGCCCTGCTTGCGCTCATCCTTGCGGTCGACGCCCTGCGCGATGTCGGGGGATTGCTTGCCGATGATGTTGATCACGCCGCAGCTCGCGCCGTCGAACCCCATTTCGGAGGAGTTGTAGCCGATGTCGAGCACGGTCTTGCGCACCAGCGCTTCGACATCCACCCAGCCGGAGGTCGTGACCTCGCCGGCGACGATCACGACGCCGGTCTTGACGAGCGTCTCGCACGCGACGCGCCCGCGCGCGTCTTCCCTGAGGATTGCATCGAGCACCGCGTCCGAGATCTGGTCCGCGACTTTGTCCGGATGGCCTTCGGAGACCGACTCGGAGGTAAAGAGGTAGTCATTCGCCATAGGGTCGATCCGCCTGCCTGCTAAGGTTGCATGAGGGTCCGTGAAAAGGGGGGGTGAAGTTTAACCCGAAACGCGAGCCTCTTTGGCTAGCCGAAAGCTCGGGCGAGGCGCTCGTCGAACTCGACGCGCGTAAAGCGGTGATTCTGCGTGCCGCGGGCCTCGACCTTGATCGCGCCCATGAGCGATGCAATATGTCCGGTGGTGCGCCAGTCGTGCCCGTGCAGGAGGCCGTGGATGAGGCCCGCGCGGAACGCGTCGCCGCAACCGGTCGGGTCCACCACCGCGCGCACCGGCGCCGCCGGGATCCGGATCTCCTCCCCCCGGGTGTGGATCACCGCACCCGCCGCCCCGCGCGTCACGATGAGCGCCTCGATGTGCTGCATGATCTCATTCACGCCCCAGCGGCTTTTCTGCTGCAGCAGCTGCCACTCGTAATCGTTCACCGTCACCCAGCGGGCTTGGCTTAGGAAACGCTGCAGATCCTCGGGCCCGAACATGGGTAGCCCCTGGCCCGGATCGAAAATGAAGGGGATGCCGGCGGCGGCGAACTGCGCCGCGTGCTCGATCATGCCGTCCCGCCCATCGGGCGCCACGATGCCAAGAGTGATGTCGCGCGCCTCGCTCACGCGGTTGGCGTGACTGTGCTGCATGGCGCCCGGGTGGAACGCGGTGATCTGGTTGTCATCGAGATCGGTGGTGATGAAGGCCTGCGCGGTGAGCTCACTGTCGATCACGCGCACGTGCTCGGTGGGGACACCGGCCTTGGTAAGCCACTCGCGGTAGGGGCCGAAGTCGCGCCCGACGGTCGCCATCGGCACCCCATCATCGCCAAGCAGCGCCAGGTTGTAGGCAATGTTGCCTGCGCAGCCGCCGTACTCGCGGCGCATCTGCGGTACGAGGAACGACACGTTCAGGATATGGATCTTGTCGGGCAGGATGTGATTGGCGAAGCGATCGCCGAACACCATGATGGTGTCGAACGCGAGCGAACCGCAGATCAGTGCACGGGAGCTCCCGGGCGCGCCTGCACTCATGTGCCCGCGCCCTTCGCGGGCGCGGCCGAGGGCAGAGCGGTGGATGGTGCCGCCGCCGCCGGCGTCGGGGCCGGTGGTGCTTTACTCGCGCCATGCAGCAGCGCCACCGCGTTTTTCGCCAGGTCGGTCAGTCCCGCGCCCTGGCGCTCCTCGTAGTACTTCAGCATCTGGGCGCGCATGCGCGGCTCCCAGTAGCGCTTGATGTGGTTGGCAACATCGCGCGACGCAGCCTGCGCGTCGTTCACGTCGGCACCGCTGAAGAAGTCGCCGATCTCGTTGACCATCTTGATGAGGAGGTCGATGTTCATGGTGCCTCGATGTACCTCGATTCTCTTCAATTCTTCAGTCGGTGCGGGTGCGCGTACACCACGTGCTGGTTGGCCCGCGCGAAGGCGACGAGCGTCAGCCCCGAGCGCTCGGCGAGTCGCACCGCAAAGGCGGTCGGCGCCGAGAGCGCGACCAGCAGCGCGATCCCTACGGTGGCGCACTTCTGCACCATCTCGTAGCTGGCGCGGCTCGTGATCAGCATGTAGCCGGCGGCGAAATCCGCCTGCGCGCGCGCGAGCGCCCCGATGGTCTTGTCGAGCGCATTGTGCCGTCCGACATCCTCGCGCACCACCTGGATACCCTTCCCCGGGACGACCCACGCCGCGGCGTGGACGCTCCCGGTGCGCGAGTTGATCGGCTGCCGCGCGGAGAGCTGCGCGATCGCCGCGTGGAGCTCGGCCGCGGTGATGGTCACCCCGGGGGGCACCGGCGGGCACTCACGAATCGCATCCTCGGCCGTCTCCGCGCCGCAGAGGCCACAGCCGGTGCGGCCGGCGAGGTTGCGCCGGCGCTGCAGCAGCTGAGTGAAGCGCTCCCACGCGACGCTGATCTTCACATCAGCCGATGCCTCGCCCTGGACGACCTCGACGCCGCGAATCTCGTCCGCGCCCGCCACGAGCCCCTCACTGAGCGTGAAGCCGACGGCGTAGTCCTCGAGATCGGCCGGTGTGGCGAGCATCACGACATGCGGGACGTCGTGGTAGACGAGCGCCACCGGCATCTCTTCCGCCACGAGGTCCGTGGTACGGGCAATCGCACCCTGCGTCCAGCGCTGGACGGCGACTTCCGCACTCACCGCGGCGGTGGTCTGCCCCTTGGCCTCCGCCTGTGTGCTCATTGCCTCAGGCAGGAGTCCGATCCTGCCGGCGGCGCTTGGGCGTCCGTTGCGGCAGCGCGCGCTCGGCCTCGGCGCGCTTCTGCCAGGCGTCCTTCTGGCTCACCAGCACCACTTCCACTGCCGTCACCTTGTACTCGGGGCAGTTGGTCGCCCAGTCGGAGTTCTCGGTCGTGACGACGTTGGCGTTGGTCTCCGGGAAATGGAACGTGGTGTACACCACGCCCGGCGCGATCTTCTCGGATACCTTGGCGCGCAGCACCGTGTCACCAGCGCGGCTGGTGAGTCCCACCCAGTCACCCTCCGCGATGCCGCGCACCTCGGCGTCGTGCGGGTGAATCTCCAGCACGTCCTCCTTGTGCCAGATGATGTTGCCCGTACGCCGGGTCTGCGCACCGACGTTGTACTGCGTGAGGATGCGCCCGGTGGTCAGAATCAGCGGGAAGCGCGTGTTGACCTTCTCGCTGGTCGGCACGTACTCGGTCGCCCAGAACTTGCCCTTGCCGCGCACGAACTGTCCGACGTGCATGGTCGGTGTGCCCTCGGGCGCCGCGTCGTTGACGGGCCACTGGATGCTCCCGAGCTCCGTGATCTTCTCGTGGGTCATGCCGGCGAAGGTCGGGGTGAGCCGTGCGATCTCCTCCATGATCTCGCTGGCATTGTTGTAGTGCATCGGATAGCCGAGCGCATTGGAGAGCAGGCAGGTGATTTCCCAGTCCTGGTAGCCGGCGAGCGGCTCCATGATCTTGCGCACGAGCGAGGTGCGCCGTTCGGCGTTGGTAAAGGTCCCGTCCTTCTCGAGGAACGACGAGCCCGGCAGGAACACGTGCGCGAACTTCGCGGTCTCATTCAGGAACAGGTCCTGCACGATGCAGCACTCGAGCGACGCCATGGCGGCGTTCACGTGGTGCGTGTTGGGATCGGACTGCACGAAGTCCTCGCCCTGCACGTACATGGCCTTGAAGGTGCCATCGAGCGCCGCCTCGAACATGTTGGGAATGCGCAGGCCCGGCTCGGACTGGAGCGTCACCCCCCACTCCTGCTCGAAGGACTTGCGCACCACGGGATCCGACACGTGGCGGTAGGCGCTGAACTCGTGCGGGAAGGAGCCCATGTCGCACGAGCCCTGCACGTTGTTCTGGCCGCGCAGCGGGTTGACGCCGACGCCCTCGCGGCCGAGATTGCCGGTGGCCATGGCGAGGTTCGCGATGCCCATAACCGCGGTCGTGCCCTGACTGTGCTCGGTCACCCCGAGGCCGTAGTAGATGGCCGCGTTACCGGCCGTCGCGTACAGCCGCGCCGCACGGCGCACGCGCTCTGCCGGTACGCCGGTGATGGCTTCGGAAGCTTCCGGGGAGTTGCGCGGCTCGGCCACGAACGCCTTCCACTTGGCGTACGAGTCCGGCTCGCAGCGCGCCGCGATGTAGTCCTCCCTGGTGAGGCCCTCCGTCACCACCACGTGCGCCAGCGCGTTCAGCAGCGCGACGTTGGTACCCGGCTTCAGCTGCAGGTACTCGCTCGCCTCGATGTGCGGAGTGCGCACCAGGGCGGTCTCGCGCGGATCGGCGATGATCAGCTTCGCGCCCTGGCGCAGGCGGCGCTTGAGCTGGGAAGCGAACACCGGGTGTCCGTCGGTGGGGTTGGCGCCGATGATGAGGATGGTGTCCGCCTTCATCACCGAGTCGAACGCCTGCGTTCCGGCAGATTCGCCGAGCGTGTTCTTCAGCCCGTAGCCGGTGGGTGAGTGACACACCCGCGCGCAGGTGTCGACGTTGTTGTTGCCGAAGCCCGCGCGCACCAGCTTCTGCACGAGGAAGGTCTCCTCGTTGGTACAGCGCGAGGAAGTGATTCCGCCGACCGAGTCGCGGCCGTACTTCGCCTGGATGCGGCGCAGCTCGCTCGCCGCGTAGGAGATCGCCTCCTCCCACGAGACTTCATGCCAGTCGTCATGGATGTTCTGGCGAATCATGGGCTTCAGCACCCGGTCGGTGTGTGTCGCATAGCCCCAGGCGAAGCGCCCCTTGACACAGGCGTGACCGTGATTGGCCTTGCCGGCTCGATCGGGCACCATGCGCACCACTTCGCTGTCGGCGCCCGCACCTTGCACCTCGGCCTTGAAGCCGCAGCCCACCCCGCAATAAGCGCACGTGGTGGTCACGGCACGCTCGGGCTGACCCAACGCGATCACCGATTTCTCGATCAGCGCACCGGTCGGACAGGACTCGATGCACGCCCCGCAGGAGACGCACTCGGACTCCATGAACGACTCGTCCTGGCTCGCCGACACCTTCGACTCGAAGCCGCGCCCCTGGATGGTGAGCGCGAAGGTGCCCTGCACCTCATCGCATGCGCGCACGCAGCGCGAGCACACGATGCAGAGTGTCGGATCGAAGGCGAAGTACGGATTGCTCTCGTCCTTCGGCGCGGGCCGGTGCATGACCCCCCCTGGGGCGTAGGAGGTTTCGGTGATGCCCACCGCCGCCGCCATGTCCTCGAGCTCGCAGTGGCCCTGCGCCGGGCAGCTCTCACACTCGAGCGGGTGATCCGACACGTAGAGATCGATCACGCCGCGGCGCAGCTGCATGAGCTTGTCGGATTGAGTGCGGATCTTCATGCCCGCGGCGACGGTGGTGGTGCAGGAGGCGGGGTAGCCCTTGCGCCCCTCGACCTCGACCAGGCACAGCCGGCACGAGCCGAACGCCTTCAGCGTGTCGGTCGCACAGAGCTTCGGTACCTTGACCCCGGCGAGGGCCGCGGCGCGCATCACGGAGGTGCCGTCCGGCACTGTGACGGCGCGGCCGTCGATCTCCACGGTCACCGCGGTCCCAGCGCCCGCCTGCCCGTTCGCGGGCTGCGGTGTGCCGAAGTCTTCATAATCTATGGCATACATTGCTCGAGCCTCACTCGCACGCTCTCAAACTCGCGCGCGGAAGTCTTCCCTGAAGTGTTTCAACGCGCTCTGCACGGGGAAGGGCGCCATGCCGCCCAGCCCGCACAATGATCCCTGCACCATGGTCTCGCACAGCTCTTCCAGCAGCCGCACGTTTCGCTCGCCGTCAATTCCGGCGAGGATGCGGTCGATGACCTCGACGCCGCGCGTCGAGCCGATGCGGCACGGCGTGCACTTGCCGCAGGACTCGATGGCGCAGAACTCCATCGCGTAGCGCGCCATGCGCGCCATGTCGACCGTGTCATCGAACACGACGATGCCGCCGTGCCCGAGCATCGCGCCCACCGCAGCGAGCGCCTCGTAATCGACCACGGTGTCGAAGTGCGCCGGTGGGACAAATGCGCCGAGCGGCCCGCCAATCTGTAACGCGCGGATCGGCCGGCCCGTCGCGGTGCCACCACCGATATCGTACAACAGCTCGCGCAAGGTGAGGCCGAACGCCCGCTCCACCAGCCCCCCGCGCCGAATGTTTCCAGCCAGCTGAATCGGGAGCGTGCCGCGGGATTTCCCCGTGCCGAAGTTTGCATACGCTTCGGCTCCGTGCGCGAGAATCCAGGGGACGCTGGTGAGTGTCACCACGTTGTTGACGATGGTCGGCTGCCCGAACAGGCCCTTGATGGCCGGCAGCGGCGGCCGCACGCGGATCTCGCCGCGCTTACCCTCGAGGCTCTCGAGCATCGAGGTCTCTTCGCCGCAGATGTAGGCGCCGGCACCGAGTCTCACCTCGAGGTCGAACCGGCGGCCACTGCCGGCGACATCCGCCCCGAGATACTTCGCCTGGTACGCGGCCGCGATCGCCGCCTTGAGCGCAGCATGGGCGTGGGGGTACTCCGCGCGCAGGTAGATGTAGCCCTGCGTGGCCCCGACCGCGACCCCCGCGATGGTCATGCCCTCGATGAGAGAAAGCGGGTCGCCCTCCATGAGCATGCGGTCGGAGAAAGTGCCCGAATCTCCCTCATCGGCATTGCAGGTGACGTACTTCTGCGGCGCGCTCTGATCGAGCACGGTCTTCCACTTGATCCCGGTCGGGAAGGCGGCGCCGCCGCGCCCCCGCAGTCCCGAGGCGGTCACGGCCTGCACGATCTCGGCGCCCGAGAGCTGCAGCGCGCGCTCGAGTCCATGGTAGCCACCGTGCTTCACATAATCCGGAACGCTCACCGGGTCGATGATGCCGACACGCTCGAAAGTGAGGCGTTGCTGGCTGCGCAGCCAGGGAATCGAGTCGGTGAGCCCGAGCGAGAGCGGATGGGTACCGCCCTTCAGAAAATCCGCGGCGAAGAGTGAGGGCACATCGGCGGGGCGCACCGGCCCGTAGGCGCAGCGTTCCTGCGCGGTCTGCACCTCGACGAGCGGCTCGAGCCAGTAGGCGCCGCGGGAGCCGTTGCGGACAATGCTGAGCTTGATACTCCGCCGCTTGCCCTCGGCGGCAATTGCCGCCGCCACCTCACCCGCACCGACGGAGAGCGCGCCGGCATCTCCCGGAACGTAAACGGTCGTGCTCATGCCGCAGGCGTACCCTGTGCAATCAGCGCGTCGAAGCCCTCGGTGGTCAGGCGCCCGTAGAGACGCCCGTCGATCAGGGCGGCCGGTGAGCAGGCGCAGTTACCCAGACAATAGATGGGCTCGAGCGAGAAGCGCCCGTCGGCCGTCGTCTGGTGAAACTCGATGCCGAGGCGCTTCTGGGCATGCTCGGCCAGGGCCTTGGCCCCCATCGACTGGCAGGCTTCCGCCTGGCACAGGCTCACGGTGTGTGCCCCCGGGCGGTAGCGCCGGAAGAAGTGATAGAACGTGACGACCCCGTGGACTTCGGCACGGGACAGGTTCAGCTCCTCGGCGACCACGGGAACGGCGCCTTCGGGAACGTAACCAAAACTCGCCTGGATGGCGTGCAACACTTCGAGCAGCGGACCCGGTCTCTCTCTGTGTTGCGCGACGATGCGCCGCACGGCGGCGCTCTGATCAGACGGTAAACTCTCCATAAGACAGGAAGTATACGTCGGGCAGGGATTGCAAGGCGTGTATATGGCTGGCGGAATGCCGGGGATACCCGGGGGCTTATGTCTCGCCGATGCGCTGCTCGGGCGTACTGCGGGCGCCGCACGCGATGCGCACAGGGGAATCGAGGTCGATCTTGCATGTTTCAACGCCCAGCCGGGTGCTCTGGCTGCTGCCCTGGCTGCTCTTGTGCCTGCTCGGCTCGCACCGCGCACGCGCCGACGGGCTGACGAGCGGACTCACCTTCGGCGGCAACCTCGCCCTCACGAGCAATTACATCTACCGTGGTGTCTCGAGCAGCAGCAACGACCCCGCGGCTCAGGCCGATCTGCACGCCGCCACTGCTGGAGGGACTTTTTCCGGCGTGTGGGGCTCGACCCGCGACAGCCAGCTCGAGCCGTACGCCGATTTCGAGCTCGAGGTTTATCTCGGTCATCGCTTCGACCTCAGCAACGCCTGGAGCGCCACGTTCAGCGGCCGCGCGCACTATTTCCTCGGTGGTCCCCAGGAGGTCTCCGACGATTACCAGGAGATCAGCGCCGCTCTCAGCTGGCTCGATGTCCTTACGATCTCGGTGACCGCCCTCCCGAATGCGGTGCGCTACTGGCGCCAGGAGCGGCTGAGCCGCGCCCCGGCTTTCGTCGCGGAGACCACCGCTCAATGGCTCCTTTACCGGGGATTCTTCCTGACCGGCGGCGTGGGCTACTACCACGTCACCGGAACAGGCCCCGGCATCCAGGCGGCGAACGGCTACGCGTATGGCAACGTCGGGATCGCCTGGGAGCACCGCCGCTGGCGCATCGAGCTCGGCTATTACCTCACGGGGGACAAGGCGCAGGTGCTGATGCCGTACCCGAGCGCCGATGACCACGTGGCGGGGAGCATCGTATGGCGCTTTTGACCCTCTCCGCTCGGCGAAGCATAGTAGGAAGGGAATTAAACCCGCGGGCGTGCGGGTGACACTTACCGCTTGGTAGCGTAAACGCTATGAAAGCGCGTAAGTGAAAGCAAACAGTTACAGCGACCGAGGCATGGCAGAGCCGACCTATCGTGGCGCGGCAAATGCTGCGCGTGAGAAGGATCTCATCGCAAGGATAGCGGACGGTGACCGCAAGGCCTTCGAGGAGCTCTATTACTTGTATCACCGGCGGCTCGCGCGATTCCTGACGCGCCTGACGCACCGTTACGACATCGCCGAGGAAGTCGTCAACGACACCTTCTGGGTGGTGTGGAAGAAGGCGCGCACGTTCCGTGGCGACTCACAGCCTTCGACCTGGATCCTCGGGATTGCGTACCGCAAGGCGCGAAACGCGTTCCGCACCTCGGCCCGGCTGGCGGAGAAGAACCTGCAGGTCGAGGAGCTGCCACTCACGGACGAGCAACCGGCTGACGTGGAGGAGCTGCGCGACTGGTTGGGTCGCGCGCTCGCGGAACTCCCCGTGGAGCAGCGCCTGGCGGTGGAGCTCTGCTACGAACTCGGCCACTCCTGTGAGGAGATCGCGAAGATCATGGATTGCCCGGTCAACACGGTGAAAACGCGCCTCTTTCATGCGCGTGGCAAGCTGCAGCGGCTGCTGCCGCAGCTCGCGACCCCTCTTCTCGCGGATAGGAGCGCGCGCAGCAGCGCCGCTCCGGGGCACAAGACATGATGACCGAGACCTGTTCTCACTCCAATGCCTGGTTGATGCTGCCGTGGCTCGCGAACGGGCGGCTGTCGGGGCCCGAGCGCGCGCGCATCGAGGAGCACGTGCGCGGCTGTGCGCAGTGCGCGCAGGAAGTCGCGCTGCAGCAGCGGCTGTGCGAGGTGTTGACCGAGCCCGAGCGCGTGACTTACGCGCCAGGGCCCTCTTTCCGCAAGCTCATGGACCGTATCGATGGCCGCAAGGCAGTGACGCCCGCGCCACCCCGCCCGTCACGTCTGCACGCCCTGGGGTCTCGTGGGAGCGCCGCCTGGCGGCCGCCGGGTCTCGCCTGGGCGGCGAGCTTCCTGCTGGTCGTGGGATTCGCGGGGCTCACCGCCACGACTTATCGCTGGTCGCAGCCCCGCTACATCACGCACACCGCGGCTCCCGCTGCGACCTCCGCGGCGGTGCTGCACATTGCGTTCCTTCCCTCACTCTCCATCACCGAGGCGGGCGATGCGCTGCGCGGCGCCGGCGCGCGCGTCGTGGAGGGACCGGACAACACGGGTATCGTCGGCGTCGCGCCGGTAGCGGCTTCCACGGACTCTGCAGGCGCGGGCGCCGAGCTGCGCGCCCTCGCTGTGCGCTTGCGTGCGGACGCACGCGTGCGCTGGGTCGAGCCGATCGCGGGTGCTGCGGCGGCAGATGCGCCGCAGCACGGGCCACCGCAGCCTTGACGCGCTCGATCACGCGTGCCGCGCTCTGCCTGCTGTTATTGGCGGTGGGCCCGGTGCTCGCCGCAGCGCCGGATGAGGCGGCCGCGGCGCTGCCCAGGATCGTCGTGGCATTTGCCAACCAGCCGCTCGCGGCTCCGGCTCCTGCCGGAACGACTGGCGCCCGCTACGGCGGCACGGGCTATGGTGTCGGCCAGAGCGCGCAGCGTCAGGCGCGCAGCGTCGCAGCGGCTTATGCGCTGCGCGAGGTGCGCAGCTGGCCGATCCAGGTGCTGTCGATGCACTGCGTGGTGTTCGAGATCACCAACGGCCGCCCGGTCGAGGAAGTGGTCGCGGCGCTCTCGAAGGACTCGCGTGTCCTCCTCGCGCAGCCGCTGCAGGAGTTCCATACCCTCACCGCGGCGGGCACCCCGGCGGTGCCCTACAACGACCCACTCTACGATCTGCAGACCAACATGGCTGCGCTCGGTATCGCGCGCGCCCATCAGCGCGTGCAGGGAGCCGGCGTACGCATTGCGCTCATCGACACCGGTGTCGACCTCGCTCACCCCGACCTGCATGGAGCGAGCCTGCGCAGCCATTCTTTTCTCGACGGCTCCGCTTCCTCCGGCTCGCTCCGTCACGGCACGGCGATGGTGGGGCTGATCGCCGCGGTAGCCAACAACCACATCGGCATCGTAGGTCTGGCACCGCGAGCACATGTCGAGGTGTTCGAGGCCTGCTGGCAGCTCTCCCCTGCAAACGATGCCGCGGTGTGCAACACCTTTACGCTGGCACGCGCGCTCGCGGCGGCGCTCGCCTCGGGCGCGCAGCTGGTGAACCTGAGTATTGCGGGTCCTGCCGATCCCCTGCTCGCAGCTCTCGTGCAGGCCGGGGTGAAGCGGGGCGTGACCTTTGTGGGAGCCGCGGCGGGGCCCGGCGCGCCCTTCCCGACTGCAATACCCGGGGTCATCACGGCGGCGGGCACCGAACAGCCGCCGCCAGCTGGTGCGCTCGCGGCGCCCTCGGAGCACGTGATGACGCTTCGCCCGGCGGGCGAGTACGACTTCGAATCGGGCACGTCGGTCGCGGCAGCCGAAATCACCGCGGTGATGGCGCTCTTGATGTCCGCCGCGCCGGCGAGGCTGTCCACCGCGACGCTCGTCTCGCTCCTCACCGGCCCGACGCCCGTCCGCAGCGGCAGCCCGCTCCCTGTGGATGTGAACGCGGCGCTCGCGCGGCTCGATGCCCTCCAGGGCGGGGGCACCGTCACGGCAAGTGCCGCGCCACGGTAGCCACGGCTTGACCGCATCCCGAGCGCTCCCCATGCTCGGCCGTCTATGTCGAGCACGGTGTCGCGCATGCCGGGCGGCCTCGCCTGGCCGCTCATCGAGGAAGCAGGCGAGCGTATAGCCGGCAAGGTGAACCTCACGCCGGTACTCACCAGCAGCACGCTCGATGGCGTGAGCGGGGCGCGGCTCTCGTTCAAGTGCGAAAACTTCCAGAAGGGTGGTGCCTTCAAGGCGCGCGGCGCCACCAACGCGGTGTTCGCACTCTCGGAGACCGAGTCACGGCGCGGCGTCGCCACCCATTCCTCCGGCAACCATGCCGCGGCCCTCGCCCGCGCCGCTGCGCTGCGCGGCATCCGCGCCTACGTCGTGATGCCCGACAACACCCCGCAGGCCAAGCGTGCCGCGGTCAGCCGTTATGGTGCCGAGATCACCTGGTGCGCGCCGACGCTGGCGGCGCGCGAGAGCACGGTGCGAAAGGTGATCGCCGCGACGGGCGCCACTCTCATTCATCCGTACGATGACCTGCTGGTGATGGCCGGTCAGGCGACGGCGGCGGTGGAGTTCCTCAATGCGGTCCCGGAGATCGATGTGCTGCTCGTCCCGGTCGGCGGCGGCGGCCTGCTCTCGGGGAGCGCGGTCGCGGCGAAGACCATCAAGCCCTCGATTCGGGTGATCGGTGTCGAGCCCGCAGGTGCCGACGATGCCGCGCGCTCACTGCGCGCCGGGCGCATCGTGCCGAACGAGAGTCCCAACACCATCGCCGATGGCCTGCGTGCCACGGTCGGTGAGCGCCCCTTCGCCGAGATCCGCCGGCTGGTCGATGAGATCATCACGGTGACCGATGCGGCGATCGTGCGCGCGATGCGTCAGATGTGGGAGGTGCTGAAGATCGTGGTCGAGCCCTCGGCAGCGGTGCCGTACGCGGCACTCCTCGATGCGCCGGCCGCTCTGCGCGGGCGCCGCATCGGGATCATCGTGAGCGGCGGAAATCTCGATCTCGATCAGCTGCCATGGAGCGTGGCGACCGGCAGCTGAAGGCTGAGACAGGCTGCGGATGCATCTTTCAAGGATAGTTAGGTAATTGCCTAACTATCCGCAGAAGCAGCTTTCAACCTCGGGGGGCAGCCGCTCCGCCTCACACCCCGACGTGGCCTCACACCCGCTCGAGGACCATCGCGATTCCCTGCCCGACCCCGATACACATGGTGCAGAGCGCGTAGCGGCCACCGCTTGCGTGCAGCTGCCACATGGCCGTGGTTGCAAGCCGTGCGCCGGACATCCCGAGCGGGTGCCCGAGGGCGATCGCGCCGCCGTTCGGATTCACGTGCGCGGCATCATCCGGCAGGCCCAGCTCGCGCAACACGGCGAGTGCCTGCGAGGCGAAGGCCTCGTTCAACTCGATCGCATCGAGCTGATCCAGCGAGAGCTGCGCGAGCGCGAGCACCTTGCGCGTCGCCGGGACCGGTCCCATTCCCATGATGCGCGGCTCGACGCCTGCGGTGGCGGCAGCGACGATGCGTGCACGCGGGGTGAGATTGAAGCGTTTCGCCGCCTCCGCTGAAGCGATGAGCAGCGCACAGGCGCCATCGTTGACACCCGCGGCGTTCCCCGCAGTCACGGTGCCGTTTGCGCGGAAGGGGGTCGGGAGCGAAGAGAGCTGCTCGAGGGTCGTCTCGGGCCGCGGGTGCTCATCACGGGCCACTACGAGTGGCGGCTTGCCCTTGCGCTGCGGAATCTCGACCGGTATGAGCTCGCTCGCGAAGAAGCCACGCGTCGAGGCGGCCGCCGCCCGCAGCTGGCTCCGCAGCGCGAAGCGATCCTGATCCGCGCGCGCGATGTTGAATTGCGCGGCCACGTTCTCGCCGGTCTCCGGCATCGAGTCGACCCCGTAGCGTTCCTTGAGACGCGGGTTGATGAAACGCCAGCCGATGGTGGTGTCGAAGATCTCGGCGTTGCGGCTGAAGGCGCTGTCGGCCTTCGGCATCACGAAGGGCGCCCGCGACATCGACTCCACGCCTCCCGCGATCGCAAGCTGAATTTCGCCCGTACGGATGGCGCGTGCGGCGCTCGCCACCGCATCGAGCCCGGAGCCGCACAGGCGGTTGATCGTTGCCCCCGGCACCGATGTCGGCAATCCCGCAAGCAGTGAGGCCATGCGCGCCACGTTGCGGTTGTCTTCGCCCGCCTGATTGGCGCAGCCGAGAAATACATCCTCGATGGCCGCCGGATCCAGCGCCGGCTGACGCTTGAGGAGCACCGCGATCGGGATGGCCGCGAGGTCATCGGCGCGGACACCGGCGAGCGCTCCGCCGTAACGCCCGATCGGTGTACGGACCGCCTCGCAGATGAAGGCTTCGCCGAGGCTGTCTGGTCTCGAATTCATGCTGTAACGCGATTGCCTCTATCAATTCTACGGTACCCCCGGCCACGGTGGCGACCGGGCGAGGCGCCACATCGGCCGTCAGCCGGCCTGCGCCTCTGTACCGGTTCCGGCCCCGTACAGTCCGCGTGCGCGTGGCGTCGCTGTCTCTACCGCGCGCGCCGGACATCA
>Ga0210384_10001472_pt1 | contig 32019 bp, 19 predicted proteins | sample IncBWH2MmetaG_FD_160574 | JGI IMG/M metagenome (GOLD analysis project Ga0210384, IMG submission 160574) | Forest soil microbial communities from Barre Woods Harvard Forest LTER site, Petersham, Massachusetts, United States - Inc-BW-H-2-M | ecosystem: Environmental > Terrestrial > Soil >...
CGCTCCCTGTGCGCCAAGGCCAACGTCGAGGAAACCAAGAAGGTCAAGGACCTGACCGAGGAAGAAGTCAACCGCCTCCGCCAGGCCATCGAATCCGAGGGCCGCGTTGAAGGCGATCTCCGCAAGGAGGTACAGATGAATATCCGGCGCCTCATCGAAATTCAGTGCTATCGCGGCCTGCGCCACCGGCGCAATCTCCCGGTGCGCGGCCAGCGGACGCACACCAACGCGCGCACGCGCAAAGGACCGCGCAAGGGCGCCGTCGCGGCCAAGAAAAAGGTCGCCGCGCGCAAGTAGCAGCTTCGCAAGTAATTGTCTGCGTTAAACGTTTTGTGGGTCGCGGCTTCAGCCGCGGCATTCAGACGCAACAAGGAAGAGGGCTTTAGCCCCTGAAGCATTAGGCAGCAATCAAGCGAGGACACGAACTTGGCAAAAGAACCGCAACAAGATGCAGGCGCGCAGGCGCCGGCAAAATCAACGAAGAAGAAAAAGGAATTCAAAAAGAAGCGGGAGAAGCGCATCGTCCCGCACGGCGTGGCCTGCATCCAGGCCACCTTCAACAACACCATCGTCACGATCTGCGGCCCGGACGGCCGCACCGTGTCGTGGTCTTCGGCCGGATCGATCGGCTTCAAGGGCTCGCGCAAGGGCACGCCCTACGCCGCCCAGCAGGCGTCCATCTCCGCCGCGGGAGTGGCGCGCGACCAGTACGGCATGAAATCGATCGAAGTGCGCGTGAAGGGCCCGGGCTCGGGACGCGAGTCCGCCGTCCGCGCCCTTGCTTCGGCCGGCCTGCACATCGTGCACATCAAGGACGTCACGCCTATCCCGCACAACGGCTGCCGCCCGCCCAAGCGCCGCCGCGTCTGACGGTTTTTAGCAGGACAGGCACTCTTGCCTGTCCGCTGTTAGCAGCACCCGGGCTGAGTGCAACGCCAAAGACGAATTAGCAACACTGTTTTTTGACGAGTTCTGAAAGCACCAGAGAAGGAGAAACGAATTTGGCACGTCATCGAGAAGCGGTTTGCCGGCTCTGCCGCAGGGAAGGGCAGAAGCTGTTCTTAAAAGGCCTGCGCTGTTTTACGGAGAAGTGCGCCATCGAAAAGCGCAACTTCGTTCCGGGACAGCACGGCCAGTCGCGTCGCGTGAAGAAGCTCGCCGGTTACGGCCTGCAGTTGCGCGAAAAGCAGAAGGTCAAGCGCACCTACGGACTCCTCGAGCGGCAGTTCCGCAACTACGTGGAAAAGTCCGAGCGCGCCCAGGGCCCCACGGGCGAAAACCTCATCGTCATGCTGGAGCGCCGTCTGGACAACGCGGTGTGGCGCGCGGGCTTCGCCAGCTCCCGCTCCCAGGCCCGCCAGATCGTTCTGCACGGCCACGTCCTGATCAACGGAAAGAAGGTCAATATCCCCTCCTACCTGATTGACGTCGGCGAGGAAATTTCGCTCAAGCTCAAAATGCACCAGAACGCCATGGTGCTCGAAGCGCGCAACGTGGCGCAAAGCCAGAACGCCGTCCCCTGGCTCGAGATCGACCGCGACACATTCAAAGCCCGCGTGGCCGCTCTGCCCAAACGCGAAAACGTGCAGACGCCGCCCATCACCGAGCAGCTCATCGTCGAGTTGTACTCGAAGTAGGATTGGAAACGATAAAGGAAATTTGCGAATGGAAATTCTTAATCTCAAATTTCAAATCTGAAATTTGAGATTCCGGACAGGAATTCGAAGGCCTCGCATCCGCGAGGAGGAAGGACTTAACATATGTGGAAAGGTTTTCAGAAACCAAAGCGTTTGGCGACCGAACTCGAGTCTCTTACCGACAAGTTCGGGAAATTTTCCGCCCAGCCGTTCGAGCGCGGATGGGGCACTACCGTGGGAAACTCCCTTCGCCGGGCTCTCCTGAGCTCGATTGAAGGCGCGGCCATCACCGCCGTCAAGATCGAAGGCGTGCTCCACGAATTTTCTTCCATCCCCGGAGTAGTGGAAGACGCCACTGACATCATCCTGAATCTGAAGCAGGTCCCGCTGAAGCTCAACAACGACCAGCCCAAGACCATCTACGTCAACGTGGAGAATCCCGGCGTCGTGACCAGCGCCATGATCGAGGAAGACGCCGACTTCGCCGTGCTCGACAAGACGGTTTACATCGCCACGGTGAACGAGGGCGGCAAGCTGCAGCTCGAAATGCGCGTCAAGAACGGCCGCGGCTACGTTTCCGCCGACCGCAATTTCGACGAAGACCTGCCCATCGGCTACATCCCGGTGGATTCGGTCCACTCCCCCGTGCGGAAGGTCAACTATGCCGTCGAAGCCGCCCGTCTCGGCCAGATGACCGATTACGAAAAGCTTTCCCTAGAAGTCTGGACCAACGGCGCGATCACTCCGCAGGACGCCATTGGCCTCGCCTCCAAGCTGATCAAGGACCACATGAGCATCTTCATCAACTTTGAAGAGCAGCCCGAAGTGGTCGAGGAGTCCGTCGAGTCCTACAACGATCCCCGCGTCGAGCACCTGGACCGCTCGGTCGAGGAACTCGAGCTTTCCGTGCGCTCCTACAATTGCCTGAAAAACGCCAACATCCAGACCATTCGCGAACTCGTGCAGAAGAGCGAAAACGAAATGCTGAAGACCAAAAACTTCGGCCGCAAATCGCTCAATGAAATCAAGGAAATCCTGAACAAGATGGGCCTGAGCCTGGGCATGAAGTTCGACGAGCACGGCCGCATCATCTGGCCGCCGCTCCCCAGCCAGACCGCGCCGCTGACGCCGGAGGAAACCGCGGGCCTGTAAGCGCCCGCGCCACTCAAGTATGCGACACCGCAATTACGGATCGAAACTCGGGCGCCAGCCGGCGCATCGCCGCGCCACGCTCCGCAACCTCGTGACCAACGTTATCGAGAAAGAACGCATCACCACCACGGTCACGCGCGCGAAGGCCGCCAAGCCGCTTGTCGAGAATATGATTACTCTTGGCAAGCGCGACACGCTGCAATCGCGCCGCCAGGCCGCCTCCTATCTCATGACCCCCGGGGCCACCAAGAAACTTTTCGCCGATCTCGCCCCGCGCTTTTCCGATCGCGCCGGCGGTTACACGCGCATCATCCACGCCGGCTTCCGCATCGGCGACGGCGCGCAACTCGCCATCCTCGAACTGCTCGGCTCCAAGCTCAAGAAAAAACAAAAGAAGGAAAAGGCCGCCAAGCCCGAGACTGCCGAGGAAGAAAAGAAGGAAGAAAAAGCCGGAGCTTAGCGAACGCGGTAATAACCGAATCGAGTGAAATGCCCGTTCCATTGCCACTGGGACGGGCATTTTATTTATTCAGGACGTTCGGCGCGCGATTCGGTGCCCGGAATAGTTTGTGCGCTTGCAGCGCGCATGCGTGACACATGCCAAATCCATAGGAAAATTTGCGCCGCCGAGGCGCCCACCGTATCCAGTAATGCGTCCCAGGGGGACGCCGTCCGGCTGGGCACAAACGATTGATGGAATTCGTCGAGCCCCGCGTATCCCGCCGCGATGACCACCGCCCAGATCGCCCAGCGCAACTTCCATCCGCGATCTTCGCCGCGCAGCGCGCGAAGGAGAAGCATGCTAAACAGGAAATACTCGGTGAAGTGCGCCGATTTTCGGATGATGGCGTGCATCAGCGCCAGCGTTTCGGCCCCCGCGTGCGGAAAAATCCAATGCAGAATTGGGATGATGAAGCGAGATGTGTGCTGGCTTGAAAATACATCCGTCGAAAGAACGGAAATCACGCACGCCCAGACAACGGCCGGAAGCCAATTCTTCGCGTGGACCGGGAGCAGCACTATTCGACCTGATAGTTCGGCGCTTCGCGAGTAATGATCACATCGTGCACGTGGCTTTCGCGCAGACCCGCGGCCGTGATGCGCACGAACCGCGCGCGCTCCTGCAATTCCGCGAGCGTGGACACTCCGCAATAACCCATTCCGCTCTTCAGTCCACCCACCAACTGATCGACCAGCGCGCTGAGCGAACCCTTGTAAGGCACGCGCCCTTCGACGCCTTCCGGCACTGATTTTCCGCGCGCCGCGCCTTCCTGTGCGTACCGGTCGGCCGCAGCCGATCCCGCCTGCATCGCGCCGAGTGACCCCATTCCGCGGTACGATTTGAATGTGCGGCCCTGGTAAAGAATGGTCTCGCCGGGTGATTCCTCCGTCCCCGCAAATAATCCTCCCAGCATGGTGATGGCTGCGCCAGCGGCGATGGCCTTGCTGATGTCGCCCGAGTACTTGATGCCGCCGTCGGCAATCACCGGCGCGCCCGTCCCTTTGGCCGCGCGCGCCGCTTCCAGGATGGCCGTGATCTGGGGAACGCCCGCCCCCGTCACCACGCGCGTTGTGCAGATGGATCCGGGACCAATGCCCACCTTGATCCCATCGATCCCCAGCGCAATCAGGTCGCGCGCGCCTTCGTACGTTCCGACATTCCCCGCGATCAATTGCATTTCGGGCAACCGGCGCTTCACCGCGCGGATCGCTTCCATGACCCGCGCCGAATGTCCGTGGGCCGTATCGATCGCCAACACATCCACCTTCGTGCGCGCCAACTCCACAGCGCGCTCGAGAAAATCTCCGGTGGCGCCAATGGCCGCTCCCACCAGCAGCCGCCCCTGCGGATCCTTGGCCGCGCTCGGAAACTCCAGCTTTTTCTGGATGTCCTTGACGGTGATCAGCCCCTTGAGGTTGAAATCGCCATCGACCACCAGCAGCTTCTCGATCCGGTGCTTTTGCAGCAGCCGCTCAGCTTCTTCCAGCGTCGTGCCCACCGACACGGTCACCAGGTTCTCTTTGGTCATGACGGCGCTGACAGGCTGCTCAAGATTTTTTTCAAAACGCAAATCGCGGTTCGTCAGTATCCCCACGAGGCGCGCCCCGCGCGTCACCGGCAGTCCCGAGACGCGGTACTTCCCCATGATGTCCATGGCCTCGCGGACGGTTAGTTCCGGCGAAATGGTCACCGGATCGACGATCATTCCGCTTTCCGAGCGTTTCACCCGGTCCACTTCCTCGGCTTGCCGCTCGACATTCATGCTGCGGTGCACGAAGCCGAGTCCACCCTGCCGCGCCATGGCGATAGCCAGGCGCGATTCGGTCACGGTGTCCATCGCGGCCGAAACCAGCGGAATGTTCAGGGAAATCTTGCGCGTCAACTGCGTTTGCGTATTGACTTCGGTGGGCAGGACCGAGGATTTTCCCGGCACCAGCAGCACGTCATCAAACGTCAATCCTTCGAGGATCGGTCCTTCCATTCACTTCTCCTTGAACGATAAAAAAACAGCCCCCAAATACAACACAGCCCAGCGGCAGGCCGCTGGGCGGAAGTATCGGTAGCATTCGCAACAGCTGAGTTTCATGAGCGAATTTTCATTCTATGCGCGCGGTTGCATGAAAGCAAGAGCGCCAAACCGAGCAATCCCGGAAATTCACTTTTAGGACGTCCTTTGAGAAATACATCGCCAGGCCGTCGATTCCGGCTGGATTTAGTCGGCGCGTCCGGTTTGGGGACTTCATTGGGGTAGAGATACCCCTCTAGGGCCAGCCAGGTCTTGCCCTTCCCTCAATACGAGCTACCAAAAATTCGCCGAAAGAAATTTAGAAGTTGACCCGGATTCCCATTTCGATTGTCCGCGGCGTCGTTCCTTCCGTGGAAAGCTGGCCAAAGGTTGTTGGGTTCTGTGCCGCGATGTTGAGTGTTGGATCCAAAAATTGGTTGTGGTTAAAAACGTTGACAAAATTGAACGAGAACTCGGCATTGAAGCGCTCCGTCAACCGGAGGTTCTTCTTTACTCCCAGGTTCATGTTCCAATAGGGCAGCCCGTAGAACTGGCCGTAGCCGCCGCTGTTCTTGTCGAGGCCCAGAATCAGCGGGCGAACATTGCCGAACACAGTCTTCGGATCCGCGAACGCGTCGGGAATCACCTGTTGGGTCCCGTTGATTGTCGCTGTAACGTTGTGAAATGATGCGCTTGTCCCAGCCTTACTGGTCAGCACACAGTTTGCGGGGGTGAAGACCTGCGAGGCATCCCCAGAGCCAAAGTCCTCCGAGCCACTGTATCCTTCGCTGCCGAAGTTGCCCGCGTTGGTGAAGCAAAAATCGGGGGCGCCGCTGCCAGCGGTGAAGATCGGCGAAAAGGTCCAGCCACCCAGAATGTGTCCCACGATGCCCTGTTGACCGCGATAGAACGGCGGCTGGTAAACAAGGAACAGTGTATCCACGAACTTGCGATCGAAGGATTGTGGACCATACTGTGTGTTCAGGTTGTACGGATCAACGGCGGTTTGCAGGCTCGTGGCGGCGACGACCGCCCCCGTGCCCAGTGTATGACTGTAGGTAAAGTTATTTTGGAGGGTTACGCCATGCCAATTGTTCATTTTGAATGTAATAAAACCGGCATTGTAATTGCCGTGTCCGAGGCTGGCGCTCATGGTGACATTGCTCGTCATTTGTCCCGCAGTGTTCATCATACTAACGGGAAAGTTGAAGCCTGGTGCAGTTCCTCCGTTGTCCAAGGCTGACCACAGACTCCAAACCATTTGGTTTTGGAAGTTAGCGAATTGGTTCGTGACAACTGCCGTTGTGCAATTAGCGAAACCAGTACAGTAACCCGTCCCCGAAAGCGCCGCCTCGAAGAAGGGCTGCATCGTCACCGCGGGCAGCGTCGTCGCCAAGGTCGCATTACTGCAAGCGGTCGCCGAGATCGTGCAACCCATGGCCTTCTCGATGCTCGCGTATGCTGTCTGGAATTGCTGTCCCCCCTTCGTCATCATGTACGGGACGGAGTTAAGGTTGATGTTCTGCAATTCGTTGTGGATCCAGTGGCTGATCGCGCCCACTTCCACGGACAACTGGCTCGAAAACTGGTGCTGAATGGTGAGGTCAAACGAGTCAACCGAGTTCGGACGGAAATGCGGGTCGAGGGGCGATGCGGTAGAGCCCTCCGTCTGCCCCCCGATGCCCGGAAAATAGGGTTGCGGCAATGTCGTGCCTACGGGGGAGCTCGCAAGCGGGGCCGTGGTGCCGTCAGTGCCTATCCGAAATGCAGTATTGACGTCGGGCGTTACTGTTGCGCTGCACGAAGGCATCTTGTCGCCCGGCGTCGCTGTATAGTTCAGGACATTTGCGCAACTGACTGGTTGGAGGAGGCCGGGACTCAACAGCGGCGTCAGCACAAGGATCACGCCGTTCACTCGCCCATAGATTCGGCCGTAGCCGCCGCGGATCACAGTGTTCTTTCCGCCGAGCGCAGAGCCTAAATCAGGGTTCCAGGCAACGGAAACACGCGGGCTAAACCCATGGTAGAAGGGGTCGAAAGGATATTTCGGATGTCCGGCAACATTGGGTGTGAGGGCAAAGCCGATTTCCGGGTTGTAGACCTGTCCTTGGAGCGCCGCCGATTGGCGATTTGACAGGTAGGTGGCCGTATCTATTGGTTTGCCGTTTGCATCCACAAGCACGACCTGCTTCCCACTGGCTTCCACGGGGGGCATCTCCAACGTCCAACCTAAGCCATAGGAGAGACTAATAGAGGGCTTCAGGTGCCAGGTGTCGCTGAAATAGAGGTTCTAATAGGGAATGGTGGACTGGTCGGACGCCGGTACCAGTGGCCCATTCAACGTTAGGCTGGTGCCGGATCGAGTAAACGTCTGCTGGGTTTCAGTTACGATACCTAGAACCGCGGCAGCGTCGCGAGCCAAGAAGTTGTTGTTGGCGATGCCGGTGCCCAAAAGCGCCATGTTTACGTTGCCCGGGCCAGACGTTCCCCCAAGCTGATACACGGGGTAGTAATTGATCCCGCCGCCGTTGTCGGTGCGTTGGTGGTAATTCCAGTTGTGCTGATACTGACCGCCAAACTGGAGCAAGTGTGTCCCCTTGCTCCAGGAAACGTCGTCGCGGAAGAAATGATCCTTCCCGTCCCAGAAGCGTGTGCGTGTCTGCTGGGTGTTCACGTTATACGGCGCGAGGGCCTCTGAGTGCGTCTCGCCAAAGGGCTCAAGAGCGGCGCCCAGGGTGGAGAACTGGGCCGGATCCCCAGCCGATCCCCATTCCCAGAAATTCCGCAGGAAGCTGTAACGGAAATCATTCGTGACGTTTGAGGTGACGTTGGTGGTCATTCCGACGACCAAGTACCAGGGCACTTGGGGATGGCTGGTGAGAGCCTTTGGAACGCCCAATGAATCGCCGCTCAAAGCACCTCCGATGTCGACCTGGTCATCGGTTGTACGCACCAGGTGGTAATAACGGTAGCTGGACATGAAGTGCCACCTCTGGCCAAAGTCGTGGTCGATGCGGACCACGCCAAAATTGTCGCTCACGGGAATGGCCAGATTCGATCGGAAAGCGGCCACGTTAACACCGTCGCAAATGGTATCACCGCTGAATGCGCCGCATGGGGTGCCGGTCACATTAGGGAGCGGCATATTCTTCATCCACATTTGCTGCACAAAGGAATTGATTCCGATGTTGCGCGGATCGAGCACCGGACCGTTGGAGGGATTATTGGTCAGGTTGTAGGTGGTGAGTGGATTGCTGGGATCATGCAGGATTCCGTTGCGCATGTCCTGGCTCGGAACCAGCCTGTCTAATGATTCCGACTGTGGCCAACGCGCCCCCTGGTAATTGGCAAAGATGTAGGTCTTCCCGCCCAGAATGTCGAAGGGGATCAGCGGGCCGCCCGCCGCACCGCCAAACCAGCTTCGATGCCAATCCGGCACAGGAGTGCCCGATTGGTTGTTCTGCCAGGTGTTGCCAGAAATGGTATTGTCCAGATAGTACTCATAGGCCGTACCATGCCAGGTGTTGGTGCCGCGCTTGGTAACGATCGACACCTGCATCCCTGACGAATTGTTGAAATCGGCGTTCTGGTTGGAAGTGGCCACCTTGAACTCTTCCACGCTATCCGTTGGCGTCGGCATCACGCCAGATGGTTGATTCCCGGCTATGCCGTTAAAAGCTCCGCTTATCTCATTGAGAGGATTGGAGAATAGGCCGCCGGTAGGATCATCGCCGAAGCTCGCATTGTAGACCCCGCCGCTGCCGTCCATGTCATTGCTATTGTTGCCACCATCGAGCATAAAGTTGGCTTGGTCCACGGCTGTGCCGGCAACGCTGCCATCCGGGCTCACGCCGGGCTGCAACGTCACGAACGAGCTGGTATCGCGGCCAAGGCTCGGCAGGGACTGCAACAGGTCGCCGCTAACCGTATTGCCGACCGTGGAATTCGTGGTTTCCATCCCGACGCTTGATGCAATGACCTCGACGGTTTCAGTCACAGCCCCAAGTTCCAAAGCTACATTCAACGTTAGTTCCGAACCCACGTTAACAGCCTGCTTACTCAGTTTGGTTTCGCGAAAGCCCGTCTTGGTAACCGTCATGTCGTAGGTCCCGGGCAGCACGTTTGCGATGTAATATCTGCCGGAATCGTTTGTGGCAGACGTTCGCACGGCGCCGGTTGAAACATCCCTCAACGTAACCGTCGCCCCCACAACCACTGCGTTGGACTGGTCAGTGACTGTCCCGCCGACACTACCCGATCCAGCCATCTGCGCCATTGCTGAGGAAAATGGGATGGACCAGAGAATAAGAAGAAAGCAGAAACCTATCACTCCGCGTTTGCTTAACATTCAACTACCTCCCGGTAGGGCGCGTTGCTGGGCCCCCAGAATTTTACGCACCCCCATGTCTGCACAATTCGCAGTCGCGTTGGTGCGGTATTGACACCACTTCATCGACTCGACGGTACCCTGAGCGCAAGACTCGCAAGAGCACCAACCGTCGCGTCCATTGCCGCATTAACATACCGGTGATCCTTGAACTACGCGGTTCTGAACTTATGTGGTCTTAATATCGGCAGGGAGATTAAGACACCCCATCTGACTTTGCTTCATATTGCGTCTCAGAACACTTGTCAATATATATTTACTGGTATTTCCGATTTGACCTTTGTCTCGCGCATTGAATGCTCCTCCTGCCCTTGACACACCGGATTTCCCACCAGAGCAGGCCCCAGCGGGATCAGCGGAGTCTCCGACGGCTCGTTTTTGCCCCTCGGAGGAACCCCGCTTGTTGCATGCCAGGACCGAATGAGGATCGAGCAACTAACCCCGGGGCATGAGGGCATTCGTTTCGCAACGATAACCAAGCTGTTGTCTAGCCTGCGGCGGATGCCGCCATTCCACAACAAAGTAGTAGTCTTGCGGGCATAGGTCATCTCCCGCAACAAAGGCGCAAGTCCCCTAGGCTTCATAGTGCCCGCCGTTTCTATCCTTATCGGTGCAACTATTAGCACTGGGCCTCGTGCCAGTTGTCGAGAATTCTGTCGTAAGATGGGGGTTCGAATGAAGACGTTCGAACCGCATCCGCTGTTGCGCAATCCGCACGCGCAGACGCTCGCTGCGACGTTCCTGCCGCGGCGGTTTCCCCGCTTGCCGCCAGGCGTCTCCCGGGAATTCGAGACCGAGCCCGGCACTCGCATTCGCGGCGAGTGCCACTGGCAGGCTACGCCACAGGAACGTCCGACGCTCGTGCTAGTGCACGGCTTGGAGGGCTCGTGCGAATCCGGATACATGCTGGGGCTTGCGGAGCGCGCGTTTGCGGCGGGGTGGAACGCCGTGCGTCTGAATCAGCGTAATTGTGGCGGGACCGAGGCTCTCACTCCAACTCTTTATAATTCAGGGCTTTCCGGGGATTACCGGGCCGTACTCACTGAACTCATCGAACGGGATACCCTGGCCAGAATATTCTTTGCAGGATATTCGATGGGTGGCAATCTGGTGCTGAAGATGGCGGGGGAACTGGCGGGCGCGGCGCCGCCCCAGTTGAGCGGAGTTGCAGCGGTTTGCGCGACGATTGACCTGGCTGGATGCGCCGACGCCCTCGCTCTGCCTGGGAATTTCATTTACGAAGGACATTTTGTGCGCAGCCTGAAAAAACGCATGCGCCGCAAGGGCGCGCTTTTTCCGGGGAAATTTGACCTGGGTCCGCTCGCGCGCGTGCGATCCGTGCGCGAATTCGACGACGTGATTACAGCGAAGTATTGCGGCTTCCGCGATGCCGAGGATTACTACACAAGGTCCAGCGCCTTGCGCGTCGCGGCCGGAATCCGCGTGCCCACTTTGATGGTCACCGCGCAGGACGACCCTTTTGTCCCGTTCACGAGTTTTTCCGATTCCGCCGTTACGAAAAACGCAAACATCCGCTTGATCGCGCCGGAACACGGGGGACATTGTGCATTCATATCGCGCCACGCGGGAGACGCGCGCTACTGGGCCGAAGCCTGCGTCATGGATTTTTTCGCGAGCCTGGAACCCCAAAACGCGAGTTCCGTTCCTTCCGTCGCAGCGAGCTCCAAAACTCAGGACTAGCGAGGCGCCGAAGCTCATCCATCCTCATTTCTTTCGGATTTTTCGCTGGCGCAGTCTGCCCGAATAGGCGTTTAAACTTTTGTAAATCGTATCTGAATAGTACTAAAGTACTTTGCTACTAAGGCACAATAACTAAGAATTCCCTAATAAAGTACTTTCCTCTCTGCCGGCAACACCGTACAAGAGAAGCCGATCTATTGGGATCAGACACTTCTTATGTGCGGGCCTGGGTTCAGCTTCGTTTCATTCCTCCATTCCTGAAACCCCGCCAGCTCGAAAAGGATAACTGTGATGTTGAGCAAATTTCGATTTGGGCGTGGTGGTGTGTCTCGAGTGCTCGGGATTTCCTTTCTGATCGCCACCCTGTTTGTGGCCGGTTGCTCAACCAACGGCAGCTCGCAGTTCGCCGTAATGACGACCTCCGGCCAGCTGGCTACCGTCGTCGTCAACGCAGCATATCCTTCCACCACCATGGCGGCATCGAATGGCACGGCGCCCTACACCTGGGCTGTCACTTCCGGCGCACTCCCGACCGGGCTGACGCTGAGCTCCGGCGGCGTGCTGTCTGGCACGCCCACGGCATCTGGCACGTTTAATTTCACTGTGACTGTGACGGACTCCGCGACGCCTGCCCACACGGCCACCGCGAGCCTCAGTGTCACGATCAATCCGGCGCTGGCCTCGGTGACCTTGAATCCCACTACGGTCAGTGGTGGAACCTCTTCCAACGGGACAGTCACGCTGAGTGGTGCAGCTGCCTCTGCCGCCACCGTTACGCTTTCGAGCAACAATCCCTCAGCCACAGTTCCGGCGACCGCCACCGTCGTGGCGGGCTCAACGACGGGAACTTTCCAGGTAACAACTGCGGGTGTTACGACATCCACTTCAGCAACCATCACTGCCACCTATGGCGCCGCGAAAACCGCAAACTTAACCGTGAATCCGCCGACCGTAAGCATGGTCACCCTGGCTCAATCGACGTTGACCGGGGGCGCGGGCACGACCGGGACAATCACACTGTCGGGGCCGGCTGCGACCGGCGGCGATGTGGTGACACTTTCCAGCACCAACGCCGCAGCCACGCCCCAGGCGACTGTGACTGTTCTCGCCGGAGCGGCGACTGCGCAATTCAACGTCAATACTGTCGCAGTTGTGGCCTCCACAACGGGAAACATCCAGGCCAGCTTCAACAGCACGTCGCAAACGGCGGCGCTGACAGTCGTGCCAGCTCCATCAATCACCAGCTTTACCACGGCCGCCACGTCGATCACTTCCGGATCCTCGACTACCTTGACAGGAATATTCAGTAACGGCGCCGGCAGCGTGAGCAACGGCGTAGGCGCCGTCGTTAGCGGAACAGCGGTAACTGTTGCTCCGACGGTGACGACTACTTATACGTTGACGGTCACGAATGCGGCCGGGACCGCAGTGACCAAACAGGCCACTGTGAATGTTGTTGCCGCTCCCACGATCACCAGCTTCACGGCTGCCGCTCCGACGATCACTGCCGGCACTTCGACGACTTTAACGGGAGTATTCAGCAACGGGACAGGCAGCATCGACAACAGCGTGGGTGCTGTGACCAGCGGCACGGCTGTGACCGTGACTCCAGCGGTGACCACGACTTACACCCTGACGGTGTCAAATGCCGCCGGGGCGAAGGTAACCAACCAGGCCACAGTGACCGTCGTGGCCGCCCCTGCCATCACCAGCTTCACTTCAGCCGCGGCGACGATCACTGCGGGAACTTCGACGACATTAACCGGAGTGTTCAGCAACGGAACGGGAAGTGTGAGTAACGGCGTCGGCGCCGTGACCAGCGGCATTGCGGTGACCGTTTCGCCTGTAACTACCACAACCTACACGCTGACAGTGACCAATACTGCGAACACTTCCGTCACCAAGCAAGTGACCGTGACCGTGGTTGCCGCCCCTGTGATCACCAGCTTCTCAGCCGCGGCGGCAACGATCACCGCAGGGACTTCCACAACTTTAACCGGAATATTCAGCAACGGAACGGGCAGCGTTGATAATGGTGTGGGCGCCGTGACCAACGGAACGGCTGCGCCAGTTTCGCCAGCTTCCACCACAACTTACACCCTGACCGTGACCAATTCAGGCGGAGCCACTGTAACCAAGCAGGCCACCGTAACCGTGGTTCCCGCCCCGGTGATTACCAGCTTCACCCCTGGGGCATCGACAATCGTTTCCGGAAATTCGACCACTCTGACGGCAGTGTTCCCCAATGGCACGGGAAGCATCAATAACGGCGTGGGGGCTGTGACCAGCGGAACGCCTGTTAATATCTCGCCGACATCCACGACGACGTACACTCTAACGGTGACGAATGCGGCGACTACGCCCGCCACAGTCACGGCAACGACGAAGGTGACGGTGAATGCGGCCCCTGCTTTCACCTCCGCCAACAACACCACCTTTACCGTGGGATCGAATGGCACATTCACGGTCAGAACGACGGGAAACCCGGTGGCGGCGTTGAACTTCACCGGTTCTCTGCCTCCCGGCAGCGTGACCTTCCATGACAACGGCGATGGCACGGCCACAATCAGCGGGACGCCCACAGGTTCGCCCGCCAGTTATCCGATCACCATTACGGCCAACAATGGCGTAGCTCCCAACGCGGTTCAAACGTTCACGATCAATGTGGTCCTGGTCCAGGCGCCGGCAATCACCAGCGCCAATTCCGTAACCTTCACCGCGGGGGCGAGCGGCACATTCACGGTCACGACGACGGGAAGCCCAACACCGGCGTTGAGCAAGACCGGATCACTTCCAGCCAGCGTGAATTTCTCAGACAACGGCAACGGCACGGCCACGATTTCCGGGATACCCGCGGCGGTAGGCAGCACCCCGATTACGATCACCGCGAACAATGGCGTGGCACCCAACGCGTCGCAAACCTTCACGCTGAATGTTGTGGCCGCTCCGGCCATCACCAGCTTCACAGCGGCGGCGACGACGATCACCGCCGGAAGTTCGACTACCTTGACGGGCGTTTTCAGCGGCGGTACCGGCAGCGTCAACAACAGCGTGGGAGCGGTGACCAGCGGAACGCCTGCGACCGTTTCTCCATCGGCCAACACAACCTACACGCTCACGGTCACCAACGCGGCTACCACGCCCGTTTCTGTCACGGCGACCGCGACCGTGACCGTCGTTGCCGCTCCCGTGATCACCAGCTTTACCGCCACGTCCACGACCATCGTGGCGGGGAACTCGACGACGCTCACCCCCACGTTCAGCAACGGGACGGGAAGTATTGACAACGGCATTGGCGCGGCGACGAGTGGAGCAGGCGTCTCTGTGTCCCCAACGATTACCACTACTTACACTCTGACCGTGACCAACTCGGCCGGAAGCAAGGTTACCTCCACGGTGACCATCACGGTCCACTCGCAGCCGACGATCACGAGCGCCAATAACACCACATTTACGGTGGGTGTGAACGGGAACTTCACTGTGACTACCACAGGGAGCCCGACGCCTACGCTGTCTTTTACCGGCTCGTTGCCAAGTCCGATCAACTTTGTTGACAATGGAAATGGCACAGCCACGATCAGCGGAACGCCTGCTGGAGCGTCCGTCACTACCATCACCATCACCGCCAGCAATGGCATCGGTACGAACGCGACGCAGTCCTTTACCCTGTCAGTTACCGCGGCTAGTTGCACTACGAATTGCACAATTTCGGGCAATGTTTCCGGACCTGCGAATTCGGGTGTGACCATCGCGCTCTCCGGCGGACCGACCAGCAAGCCTAACGCCACCACCGATTCGAGCGGCAACTACAGCTTTACCGGTCTGACCGGAGGGACTTATACCGTTACTCCCTCTCTAGCCGGTTTCACTTTCAACCCTTCCGCTCCACAAGTCTCTACTTCGACCAGCACGACGACCCAGAACTTCACGGAAACATCCACAGTGACCGTCTCAAGCATCACCGGTACGGTGAGCTATGCCGGCACAAAGACCGGCCTGCTATATATCCGCGTCTACTCCAACAACTGCCAAGGTAATTGCAACGGCCCCGTCGCGGGAACGAGCATCACTCTTACGGGGACTCCCGGTGCGTACACTGGTTCGTACACTGTCCGAGGGCTCCAACCGGTTGGTGGCGGAAGCGGAGGAAACGCGAGCGGGACTTATAACGTGGTGGCGGAAATCGATACATTGAACAACGGATCGCCGAATGCATCGAACCCGAATGGCAATACTTCTTCGCCCATAACAGTCAATGCAGCCAGTGTCGCGGTTCCCAATATTCCTCTGACCGACCCGACGGCTCCGGCTCCCGTGACGCCGGCCGGCGTGACAGCGGCTGCGGGAAGCACATTCGTGCTCCTGCAATACAGTCAACATGGAAATAGTAATTTAAATGATAAAAACGGACGAGAGATCGCGACGTCCTACAAGGTCTACTACGACACGAATTCCAGCTTCACCAACAACACGTTCGTAACCTTTGCAGCCCACGGCGCACACGACAACAACTACATCAAGTCCAATCTCGCAACCGGCACCACTTACTTTTTCAAAATATCCACGCTGGTTGGCAGCACGGAAGGCACGGCGTCATCCGTCGTATCGGCGACCACGGCAGCGGGCACCGGAACGTTCACCGTTTCCGGTAAGGTCACGTTCTCACTCCCAGCAGGCGTTCCCAAGGCTACAGGGCCGCTCTACGTGGGCTTGTTCGATCAGACGGCCAACAAGATCTACGCCCAAGTGATCCCGGCGGCTTCGTTGACCAGCCCGCAGGCCTACAGCGTTACGAACGTCCCGGCCGGCACCTACCAGGAGTTCGCCATCATTGACATGAACAACAACGGCCTGATTGAGCCGAGCGATATTTCCAACGTCAGCGGCAATCAAAGCAATCCGCCGTCGGTTACGGTCGCCGGCACTACCACCAGCAACCTCACAATCACCAGCGCCGTTTCGACAATGGATATTACCACGAGCCACATGCAATTTAATGGCAGCAACGATTCCTACAACCTCAATCTGGGATTGGCCTGGGGGAGCAAACGTCCCGTGGCCTTGACCCTTGTCTCGGGCCCGAACATTCCTGTGCCCTGGGACATGCCGATTGACGCGAACAACAGCTTGCAGGATCCGAACTTCCCGAACGGCGCGGTCCCAACGGTGGGGGATACGTACCAATTCCAGTACACCTTCTCCGACGGGTCGACGCAGACCATACCGAGCACAGTAACCGCCGTGCTCAATTCGTTTGCACAGAGCATGGCCATGCAGACAACCTCGCCTGGGTCTCCCACCGTTCCGCTGCTCACTTGGGTCACTCCGTCGTCGACTCCGTCTCCCTACACGTACTTTGTGGGCCTGTATTCGGTCAGCAACGGGACGAACGTCAATTGGAACGACTACGGCGGCAATAACAGCAATGGCATCCCGAGCGGTACGACGAATGTGTTGTTTAACGCCGACGGCAGCGCCAACAGTAACGGCAATCCTATTTCATCCCTGCCGGTTGGGGCGAACTTCCAGTGGTTTGTCGGGGTTCAGGATAACAACGGGAATACTTCAGTTGAGACGACCACCTACTCGACGTCGGGAGGGTCTGCTTCTTCGCCTGTCCTCACCTTGTCCTATAACACTCCCAACCCTATACCGCTTAACGGAGTCACCACTCTGGTTCTCTTCATCAATAACCCCAATGGTTCGAACTCATTGAGCGGAATCGCCGTAAGTGACACGCTGCCCGGCGGCCTTCAGGTTGTTGGGACCGGCGCGAATAACAACTGCGGCGGGTCATTGGTGGGAACGGGAGCGGGCTCCACTTCGGTAAGCCTGACAGGCGCCTCACTGGCCCCGGGCGCCTCCTGCCAGATCGGCCTCCAAGTTACCGGCACCATCACCGGCACAACCAACAATACAACAGGTCCCGTCACCTCGAACGAGGCCGGCACGGGCGCGACGAGCAACACTGCCACCCTCGTCGTGGGGGGTGCTGGGATTGCTCCGCCAGCCATCTTTATATTCTTCAGCCCATCCACGATGCAGGTCAATTTTTCCACCACGCTGAACTTCTACATCAGCAACCCCAATGGCTCGACATCGTTGAGTGGGGTTAGCTTTACCGACGCGCTGCCTGCCAACTTGTTCGTATTGTCACCGAATAACCAGTTGAGCGGCTCGTGCGGCGGCGGAACGATTACGGCGGTTGCAGGGTCCCAGTCGATCAGTTTGTCCGGAGGAACGCTAGGAGCCGGTGGAGCATCGTGCAGCTTCAGCGTGGGCGTGACCGCAACGGCCACGGGCACGATCCATGACACGACAAGCTCCATAACTTCCAACGAAGGCGGTACGGGCACGACGAGCAATACTGCCTCCCTCACGGTCAACTCGGGTACGGCGCCGTCCATCACCACCGGGAACACTGCAGACTTTTTCGTTGGCTTGCCGGAAACATTCGATGTGCTGGCATCGGGATCGCCGACGCCATCTATCGCGGTTACCGGCGCACTACCCAGCGCACTATCGTTTACCGATAACGGAAACGGGACCGGCGTATTGAGCGGGAAGCCTGGGGTGGGGACGGCTGGAGGCTACTCCCCATTGATTACTGCCAGCAACGGCGTCAGCCCGAATGCGACGCAAACTCTCACGCTGACAGTTACCAATCTCACTTGCCCGTTGCCAGCTCTGGGCAACGAAAGCTTGCTGACCGGAACTTACGTCAGCCGGTTCAATGGATTCCAAGATGCGAACGGGCCGAGCCAGGGAGTCATGGTCTTCGTCGCCAACGGCACTGGAGGAATCACCAACGGCGAACTGGATTTCATGACGGCCTTGAATTTCTCAGGAAGCTCCTACACGACTCCGCTCGCAGCGCAACGCGCGAATATTTCCGCTAGCGGAAGTTGCTACAACCTCGGCTCCGACAATCGGGGCACCATGGTTTGGAACCTCTCGGCCGGCACACCTATAACAATGGAGTTTTCTTTGCGCGGCGACGGCGCCCTGGGCCACTTCATCAACTTTAGCGATGTGAATCCGAGTCTGACCGGCACCGGCAGCCGTGGCTCCGCCGTCTTTACGAAGCGCACAATAACGGGACCCTTCAGCTTGGGCAATCTGAACGGCTCATTCGCAGTTGGCCTGAGCGGCTTCACCAATGATAACTGCGTTAGTAACACGTGCACAGGAAGCGGCGACGGGGGCTATCAGCTGCTTGCAGCGGTTGGCCGGTTCACCGCCAATGGTGGGGGCGGCCTTACGGGCTTCGTGTTCGACGTTGCGCAAGTCAACGGCGGGGGCACTCCGGCCCAAGTGAATATTGACTTAGTTACTCCAACCAGCGCCAGCTACACCGCGCCCGACACACTGGGCCGGGGAACACTAACAATATCCGGGAACGATGCCAGGTTGGGAGGCGCGTTCACCGTCGATTATGCATATTACCTCATTGATGCGACCCACTTTTTCCTACAGTCCACTGATGCCCCGATCAACAACCCGCTGTTCAACGGAGAGGCCATCGGGCAATCAGGGAGCTTCAGCGTGGCTTCGCTAAACGGGAACGCCGTCTTCTCGATGACTGGCGGAGACGTGGCCACAAATTCCTTTACGGTCATATCCGCCGGGCGCGTTACAGGTGTTGGGACCGGCTCGAACGTCAGCACGCTGCTGGACAAGATTTCCAACGGTTCGACTGTCAGCACGGGCACTACGGCGATTACCGGCGGAACATTCGCAGTCTCCGCAAACGGGATGGGATCTCTGACCATCGGCTCCGGCGGATCGGCCCAGGCATTCTCGGTTGCGATGATTGGGACGAATTCGGGCTTCATCATGGAAGGGACACAGGCCTCGCCCGGAACCAATGTCATGGCCGGATTGCTGGAGCCTCAGACGACTCCTGGAGGCGGATGGACAAACTCAGCAGCATCGGGGTTGTATACCGAGGTGAATATGTTCCCGACAGTTACGAACGCAAAGGTCGAAGTGGGTTCGATTACGTTTACGCCTGGCAGCCCAAGCGGGTCGCTAAGTGGCACTTCCGATAAAAGCACTGGGCTAACTTGCGCCAACAGCTGTTTACAGTTGAACAAGTCAATATCGACCACCTACAGCATCGATGCCAACGGCAGGTTCACGCTTGTCAGTAGCGGCGGTTCGCTCATCGGCTGGTTACGAGATACGACACATGGCGCTGGCCTGAGCGCAAACAATATTGGCCTGACGACCCAGTTCGATCACTAAAAACTCGGTATTTATCCTGAACCCCATGATTGACTGTGGCGAGGGCCGGCGCGGTTTGGCCGGCCCTTTCCACGTTTGGATACAGATCCTGCTGTTCTGCATCCCCTGTGAAGAGGATTGCCGCATGGATATTCCTGCTCGTTTACAGTGCAACTTTATTTCCGAAAAGGATTTAGGCGTTCCTGGTTATTGACAATATTTAACTTGACACTTATTCTTGTTAAAGAGTAAATATTCACCACACGAAATCGCTTCTTCGCGGTCGGAATTCGCTTTACTACCATCGGGGCATGAGCTAGGCCTTTCAAGAAAAGGGGAGGTTCATGCTTGCGTGTATGCGGAGGATGCCAATCATGCGCTGGAAAGCCCTTCTCCCATTGCTTGTATTCGCGATCCTCTTCTTTCATGCTCCACCCGCGGCCGCGGCCGACTGGGACCCCGTAACCGACACCGAAAAGAACATGAAAGCGAACCCGATCGATCCCGGCGCGGGCGCGGTGGTGCTGTTCAAGCGCGGCCAGATCGACGTCATCGAGAAGTCCAGCCTCTTTTGGACCACCCGGATTCTGACTTACGTCCGCATTAAAGTGTTCAATGACGCCGGCAGGGATGCCGGAAACGTTTCGGTGGAGGCGACCAAATTTGTGCGCATCTCCAAGATCGAGGGGCGCACGATCCTGCCTTCGGGCGAAATCATCCCGCTGGATTCTTCCAAGGTATTCCGCGGCGTGGCGTATACGGAGGGGAAAAACTTCGCCATATTGCAATCCAGCTTCACTTTCCCATCCGTGCAACCGGGAGCGATCATCGAGTATCAGGTCGAGGAAAACGAGGATTGGTTTTATCCTTCGCCCTGGATTTTCGATACGCGCGAACTCGGGACGCTGCAATCCTCGCTCAAGGTGACCATCGGCCCCCGGCTTAATATGTCGCAGTTCCCTCTGGACACCACCACAAACAAGATTTCCATTGCGCGCAGCCAAACGGTGATGGGCGAGCAAATCGATTTCTCCGTCAAGAATTTGCGGCCCATCGTGAGCGAGCCTTTTTCTCTCCCCTATCGCGACCTGGCCACCATGATCATTTTCACTCCGAACCAGTTGGGATTTGGAGGGGACGTCTATCCGCTGATTACGAAATGGGACGACGTGGGCAAGGAAGTGACGGAAGAAATGACCAACATGGAAAAGAGCGACAAAGAGGTCAGAAACAAGGCCAAGGAGTTGGCGGAAAAACTTCCCGATGCGCACAAGAAAGCGGAAGCGATCTACAAATATCTCCAGGAGAATATCACGTCCAGCAATCTGGCCGGCGTCGCCCTGGGGCGGCCGGGCGACGAAATATTGAGCGCCAAGCGCGGCGACCCGGATGAAATCAACGCGCTGTTTTATCTGATGCTCAAGGAAGTAAAGGTCGAATCGGACATGGTTTTAGTCGCCACGAAGAACTGGCAGACCCTGGTGGGCGGGTTTCCGAATCGCAGCCAATTTTCGAGGATTATCACGCGCGTGAATTTCAAGGATGGCGCCGTTTTCGCCGATCCCGCGGATTCGGCTTCACCCTTTGGCGAGGTGCCCTGGTTCGATCGGGACGTCCACGGGCTGGCGGTGAAGGGAACCAAGATTCAGGAAGCCGCGATTCCCGCCGGGACCGCCGATGACAATGTATCCTCCGGAAAGACGACCATGCGCGTGGCCAAGGACTGGACGACCGAAGGCGACACCGAAATCGCTTTGAAAGGAGCCGAAGCCATCGAATTTCGCGGCGATTTGATGGAGACGGCCCCCGAGAAACTGGAACAGCGCTTGACCGATTTCTTCGCCTATGGGAATTCCGACGCCGAGGTTTCACAAATCGCGCATCCTGAATTTCGAGACACTTCGCAGCCTTTCGTATTGAAGGCGCACTTGCGGGAAAGACTGACCAACGAGACCGGGCCGGGAGGATTGCTGCTCAATCCCTGGATGGGCGATCAGTATCAGGAGCCGCGGTTCACGACCAACGTGCGGCATTCGGCGGTGCGCTTCAACAATCCTGAAAAGAGGATCAGCACGAGCACCTGGCAACTGGCGCCGGAAATTAAAGTGGAGCAATTGCCCAAGGAAGTAAAAATCGAGAACGACCTCGGAGGATTCTCGCGATCCTGCGCGCAGAATGACGCCACGGTGACCTGCACGCGCACGTTTTATCTGAAAAAAGTTCTGTTGACCACCAATGTCGAGTATTTGAGCGCGAAGAAATTCTTTGATGAGATTGCCAAAGACGATCAGGAAGTCATCGTTCTTCGTAAGCAGTAGCCTCGCCGGCTTTGCGGGGCTTTTGCTGGCTGCGCTGCTGGTGTGCCTCGGAGGCCCACCCGCCAGCCGGGCCGATTCCGTGCCGGACTGGCTCTCCGCTGCGGGCCGCGTGGACCGCGGCCACTTTGGCGACGGCAGCGCCGCGGTCGTTGTCGGGGAATGGACCGATTTCACAGTGGACGCGACGGGGAAATATGTCCTGACCGAGCGGCGCGCCCTGCGAGTTCTGAACCGGCGTTCCGCGGAAGCGTACCTCAATGCGGTCGGATCCGAGAATAACGATTCCAAAGTTACTTCCATTCAAACCTGGGCCATTTCTCCTTCCGGGCGTATTACCCAGTCGGGGAAGAAGGACCTGATCACAGCCGCCGACTTCGCGGATTTTGAAGTTTTCTCCGATGATCGCGTGAAGATGATCAAAATACCGGGTGCCGAAGATGGATCGCTTGTCGGGTATGAAATTATGAGCCAGGGACATATCCCGATCAGCGGGCGCAGGTTCCGGATGGAGGATGAGATCCCGGTGCGCCTCAACGAATTGCACGTTTCTGTGCCCTCGGGCTCGCTGCGATGGTTTGTGAATCATCCGGACCGGGTGGTGGTCGTCAGCCAATCGTCCAACGGAGCCGCTTTCCGGACGGAAAACCGCGCGGCCATTCCGGATGAATCCGATGCGCCGCCCTTTTCGTCGCTGGCCGCCGAAGTCTTCATCAATTACGATGCGAAGGGATCGTCGGCGCTGCAAACCTGGGAAGAGGCGGGACACATCTACCACACGCTTTTTGACAACGGCGAAAAGCCGGAAACGGAAATTGCCACGCAGGTAACGGCTCTTTCGTCCGGTGAATCTGACACGTTATCCAGGATCAACTCTCTCTACACTTATGTTTCGCGCCAGATTCGCTACGTGGCGATTGAAATCGGAGTGGGCGGCTACCAACCGCATCTTCCCGCCGACGTTTACAAGAACAAATATGGAGACTGCAAAGACAAAGCCAGCCTGCTGATTTCCATGCTCAATAAGATTGGACTGCGGGGATATCCCGCTCTGGTTGGGACTCGCGGGGATGTGGAAGCGGACCCCGCGGCCCCCACGCTGTCTACGTTCGATCACATGATCGTGGCGTTGCCGGTTCCCGCCGATTTGCGTTCCGCCGTTGAAAAATTTCCCGCATACGATTCGCGAAATCAGATTCTCTGGATGGATCCAACTTCGGAGACGGATCCTCTGGGCCAACTCCCGGAAATGGATCAGGGAGTATTCGCTCTGATCGCCTATCCGGAACGCGGCGATCTGCAACGCATTCCGCAAGCCCCGCCGGAACTAAATGGATCGGAATACGCGATAAACGTTCACCTGCAGTCCGACGGGACCGGGACAGCGGAAGTCGAGGCCAAATACTTCGGGGCTTCCAACTCGAGACGCCACTCTTTCTACCGTGGGCGCTCGCAAAGCGAGACGCTGAAATCGTTCGAGGAACGGGTGGCTCACTATGTGAATCAGGCTTCCTTCCGCCAGGCAACCATCGCCGGCACTGACGATAATCGCCAGCAAATTAAGGAGAAGTTTTCTTTTGGTGGAAACTTTGCCACCGCGTCCACGGGCGATGGTTGGTTTTTTCAGCCCTTGATTCTCAGCGGGATCGCCGTCCCCGAAGTTCCTCCAAGGCCTCGCCAGCTTCCATTGGATGTCGGCGTCCCGTTCCACGTGAAGTGCGAGTATCGCCTGGAATTGCCTTCAGGCATGCGGGTCGAGCGCATCCCGGATAAGACCACGGTCAAATCGGAGTTTGGCGAAGTGACCATTGAATATTCTATGAGCGGCAATGTTATCCTCGCGACGCAGACGGTATCATTTTCGCAAAGCCGCATTCTTCCCGACAAGTACCCGGATTTTCGCGATTTCGTGAACACCTACATTCGCGCGACAAGGCAGCGCCTGCGCGTGATGAACGCCACTCCCTGACGGATGCCTCCCCCGGGGAACGCCATTCTCCTGAATGGCGAGGCGCAACACGCCAATCAGGAGATTGACGTGCCCGGATTCTAATCCTGCAATTGCTTCCGCTGACTCCCCGACGCAAACCTGATCGCGGCTATTTTTGTGTGGACATGAATCGGACGCCAATGTAAAAGCGTCACAGCAACGAAGGCTCTATGATTCAGGCATTAACAGTTTGTAGTGGCGATTCTTCGCGATTGTGCGCGCCGTCGCTAGACCGCTCTGGCGCGCCGGTGACTTAACGCCTGCCTTATTGATTGGAGGATGAAATGAAACTGGGGAGACGTGCAGGAATTGCGTTGGGTGCGTTGTGCATGGCCGTGGCTCTCTGGCAAACGGCCGCTCGCGCGCAGGAAAAGGGCGGTGAGAACGAGACCGGCCCCTACGAAGTTGTGACGGGCTGGCCGAAACCTTTGGGGCACGCGGGATGGACCTGGGGCTCGCAAGGCGGCGTTTTCGCGGAGAATCCCAACCGCATCATCCTGCTTCAGCGCGGAGAATTGCCGGTCCCTGAAAAGGCGCCCGAAGGCTACACGGGCGGATACGGCGCGTTCGGAGTTCCGGCGACGCAGGGCAAGCCGCGGCTGGAACACTGCATCCTGATTGTCGACGCGGACGGCTCGCTGATTGAAGACTGGACGCAATGGGACCATTTGTTCGCGGGCGGACGCGGGCCGCACAAGGTGCGGATCAGCCCGTATGATCCGGAGAAGCATGTGTGGATCGTCGATGACGAAGTGGATCAAATCTTCAAATTCACGCACGACGGCAAGCAGCTGGTCTTGACGCTCGGCGAGCACGGCGTTCGCGGCACAGACGATAAACATTTCGCGCGCCCCACGGACATCGCCTGGCTTCCCGACGGCACGTTTTTCATCACCGACGGCTATGTCAATACGCGCGTCGTGAAATTCGACAAGGACGGAAGATATTTGATGACCTGGGGCGTGAAAGGTTCCGCGCCCGGCCAGTTCAACCTGCCGCATTCCATCGCCATCGACGCGAAACGCCGGCTGTACGTGGCGGACCGCTCCAACAGCCGCATCCAGATTTTCGATGAAAACGGAAAGTACCTCGACGAGTGGGACAACATCCGTTCTCCATATGACATCATGATGACCGCCGACCAGTACTTGTGGGTTTCCGACGGCGTCAACAACAAATTCCTGAAATACGATTTGAACGGGAAATTGCTTTACTCCTGGGGAACCTATGGCTCGTTTCCGGGGCAGTTCTGGGGAGTTCACCAGTTTGCGGTGGATTCGGCGGGAAACGTGTACGCCGCCGAGACGTTCGGCGGGAGAACGCAAAAATTCCGCCCCAGGAAAGGCGCCGATCCGGCAACTTTGATCGGACAACCGGGTAGAGTGCCCGCGTCTTGATTTTATTTTACCTTTGTCTCCAACGCCGGAGCATCCTGGGATTTTTTTTGAGGTTGAAATGTTGGAACGGGCATTCGTTCCCGGTGAATGCTGGAGGCTGTGAGCCCTAGCATGTGAACCCTGTAGTTTTCCATTTTCTTTTCATACTGGGTTTCGTCGATGCGATACCGCAGGACGGAGGACAGAACGCAGGAATACTTGCGCTGAGGATCCCCGGCTGCTTTGTAGATCACTTCAGATAGGCTCATCGGGAGTGTCTCGCTGGGCGGAATCATTTGACGAATTTTCTGGATTTCATGGCAAGATGCATCAGCTGTCTGCACTTCCGCAATCAGACTGCTGAGAAATATCTCAATTTCCTCCACCCAAACGTAATTCCTGGATCCGTTTGCAAGCAGGACCGAGAGTGAGGCCATGCCATCGAGCCGAGTGAAGCCGATTCGCGGCCGGAAGCCCGCGCTTCTGTCCAGCGAGTCCGGCCCATCCCTCAATCGCCAGATACGAAGCGCGGAGTAACCTGCGGCTATGACAAAGGCCAACACGAAAGTCGCGCGCACTAAGATTGTCAGGTCCACTGCTTCCCCCAGGTCCAGTTCAAAATGATCTTTAGTGTAGCGCTCTATGCCGCCAGCAGAAATCCGATTGTGATTCCCGCTTTGACAGATCCTTAAGCCGGTTGCAAAAAAATCGGCAGTGCCGGTTCGCATAACTATCACAGCCATCTATTTACGATTCAACAAGATATATAGCTGATTCCCTGCCTCCTGTAAATAGAGACTAATCCCAGTGCTTCCTGCGCGTCCAGACCGCGCGGCCATCGCCCTGCACGAACAGATCCTGACCGCGCCCGCCTTTTGAATAACCCCTTTACTGTCATCAATATACACACAACGAAGGCCAGACCAGCGAAACTTTGCGCAGGAAATATCGGCCATCTTTATGTGTTCTTTATGAAATTTAATGTATTTATTTATGCCGTGAATGCTGCTGAAAGTTTCCGAAAAGTCCGATCCATGACTCAGGGCGCGCGCGCAGAGACGCTTGGGCCTTCCCGATTCTTCAGACCCAGCACCCGGCTTGCCTCTTTACTTCCATCTCGAGGCCCGGGTGTTCTGCTCATACCAACGAAGGAGAAAACACCCGCGGCGCTCCATGCGTTGCAAAGGTTCCCAACCTAAATAGATATGTCCACAAATCAAATTTCCCGGCCGGCCGATGCGGCTCAGAAACCCGCTCTACCCAGAGTCGTGATTGCCACGACGGCGATGCTTTCCTTTATTTCCTTTTGGCGAGCGGCCGCCATCGTACTCAATGACCTCGGATCGTCCGCCTTCTACGCGGGCGCGATCGCCGAGCAGGCGATCGGCAAAGCCGCGCCCTGGTTCATCCTGGCCATCATGCTGTTCGCCTATGCCGTGCGCTCCATGTATATCGAGAGCTGCAGCATGTTCGTGCGGGGCGGTGTTTACCGCGTGGTGAAGGAGGCGATGGGCAGCACGCTCGCGAAATTCTCCGTCTCCGCGCTGATGTTTGACTACATTCTGACCGGACCCATCAGCGGCGTTTCCGCGGGCCAATATCTGACAGGATTTTTGAACGAGCTTTTCGCCCGTGTACACGTCCATCTGATTCTCCCGATCAATTCCACCTCGGCAGTCTTTGCCGTCGCGGTAACGGTTTATTTTTGGTGGGAGAATATCAAGGGGATTCCGGAGTCCAGCGGAAAAGCCCTGCGGATCATGTACGTGACCACCGTAATGGTGGTGGTCATGATCGCCTGGTGCATTCTGACCGTTTGGGTGCGCGGCGCTCATCTCCCGCCCTTGCCCACACGGGCCAATCTGACCTTTGCGCCGGAAGCCCTGGGCTGGCTGCGCCTCAGCAGCTTGCCGCACACCGTCGCGTTGATCGGAATCCTGATCGGACTCGGGCATTCGGTTCTGGCCATGAGCGGCGAGGAAACCCTGGCGCAGGTGTACCGAGAAGTCGAGCATCCCAAGCTGCCCAACCTGGAAAAGGCAGGCCTCGTAATTTTCGTTTACAGTCTGATTTTCACGGCGGGCGTTTCCTTTTTCGCCTCCATGATTATTCCGGATGCCATTCGGCCGCAGTATTTCGGGAATCTCATCAATGGTCTGGCTATGAATTTTGTCGGCCCCGTCAACCTGAGGCTGACCTTTGAGGCGTTCGTGGTGATCGTCGGGGTGCTGATGCTGGCCGGGGCCGTCAATACCGCCATCGTGGGCTCCAACGGCGTGCTGAACCGCGTGTCCGAGGATGGCATCCTCCCGCACTGGTTTCGCCGCCCGCATCCGCGCTTCGGAACTTCCTACCGCATGCTCAATCTGGTCGTGGGCCTGCAACTCCTCACGATTATCCTGAGCCGGGGAGACATCTTCGTGCTCGGCGAAGCCTACGCCTTTGGCGTGATGTGGAGCTTCGCGATGAAGGGGCTGGCGGTACTCGTGCTGCGCTACAAGCAGCCGGGGAAGAGAGACTTTCGTGTGCCGTTGAATTTCACCGTGGGCCATGTGGAGATTCCCGTCGGCCTTGGTTTGATTACGCTGACGCTCTTTGCCCTGAGCATCATGAATCTCTTTACCAAGCAAGTGGCGACGATTTCAGGCGTGGCATTTACGATAATTTTCTTCACCGTGTTTGAAATCTCCGAGAAAATCACCCTTAAGCATGGCGCCAAGCACCAGGAACTCGACATGTTTAACCTGGAGTCCGACGGAGACTTGAGTCCTGCGGCTCTAGGTGTGCGTCCTGGCAACGAGCTGGTGATGGTCCGTAATTCCAATGCGCTATATAACTTGGGCGCTGTCCTGGATCGCATCAATCCTCGCCAGCAGGACGTTGTAGTCCTTCACCTGCGCGTTCTGAGCCGGGCGGGTTCGGGCGGCAGTGAACTCGCACAGGAAGATTTGTTCGGCATAAACGAACAGGAATTGTTTACGCGCGCTCTTTCCCTGGCGGAAAAGAGGGGCAAGTCCATTCACCTGGCGGTGGCGCCCGCGACCGAAAAATGGCAAGGGATCCTGCGTGCAGCGCAAAATCTGCAATCGTCCACTATCGCGCTGGGATTGTCTTCCTGGAGGGCGATCGAGGACGAGGCCCGCATTGCAGGACTGGCCTGGGAGGCGCTGCCTGAACCAAGACCTAATTTAACCCTGGAGATTTATTCGCCGGATGGTCAGGAAAAAGTTTTCTATCTCGGCCCTCACGCCCCGCGATTGACGGACAAGGAAATCGATCTGCTGCACGGAATCTGGCTGGAACTCAGCAACGAAGTCGCGCCCGAGGAACTCCATCACCACGATGTCGTGCATATTGCCCTCGAGGAACTGCGCAAGAATATCGTGGATGGCCGGCGGGAAGAGATCGTCAACGCGTTGCGCGAACACCTCATCAATATTCGAGACCGCCGTAAACCCGGCACGTAATCCGCGCGGTGAAAAACCCGGGAACGCCAATCTCCCGATTGGCGTAGTGAAGGCGCCATTCTGGAGAATGGCGTTCCCGGCGAGCAGCCTGCCGGATCCCTGCCTGCCGTCCAGAAAAAAGGCCTTGACAAGCGGCCGAAATTCCTGTAATTTCAGTACAGACAGAAATGACTGACACTTCCAAATCGCTCTCCCCCGCCGCCCAAAAGTTCATCCTCCACTGGGGCGAAATGGGCACCCGCTGGGGCATCAATCGCACCGTCGCGCAGGTCCACGCCCTGCTGTTCCTTTCCGACCGGCCCCTGGCGGCGGAGGAAATCGCCGCGACCCTTTCCGTCGCGCGTTCCAACGTGAGCACCAGCCTGCGCGAATTGCAAGGCTGGCGCATCGTGCGCGGCGTTTCCGTGTTCGGCGACCGGCGGCAGCACTTCGAGTCCATGAAGGACCTCTGGGAGATGTTTCGCGTGATCCTGGAAGAGCGCAAGCGCCGTGAATTTGACCCCACGATCGCCGTGGTGCGGGAATGCGTGGCGGAAGCCAAGAAGTCCGGCTCCTCGGACGCCTACGCGCGCGAGCAAATGGAAGAGCTCCTGGAGTTCATCGTCCTGATCAGCGCCCTGTTCGAGGAATTCCGCAGCCTTTCGCCGGGCGCGCTGAAGGGAATGGTGAAACTCCGCGGCGGGCTGCGCAAGCTGTTGAAGGGCTGAACAGGATAAGGCGGGCGACCGCCTTTTTTGGTGGCACATGATTTCTCTCAGTTCAGAAATGACTGATACGAAAGGAAGGCACGCCGCCCGCGGCTGGGTCTGCTTCGACCGCGATTGCAGCGTTTGCACGTCGCTCGCCCGCCGCTCCCGCCGCACCCTCGAGAAGCGCGGCTTTGGCCTGGCTGCTTTGCAGGATCCTCGCGTGCAGGCGCTTCTCGCCCTGCCGCCCGAAGAATTGCTTCGGGAAATGCGTGTTGCCACGGCCGACGGCGAAATTTACGGCGGCGCCGAAGCCATCGCCTTCCTCGCGCGGCTAATCTGGTGGGCCTGGCCGCTATTCGCCTTAGCGAAATTGCCTGGCGTCCCGCGAATTCTCAATGCCTGCTACCGCTGGTTTGCCGATCACCGGACGTGTTCGTCAGCGTTGTGTTCCACAGTTGGAAAAGAAATTCGCAACGATGCTCTAAGCCATCTGAAAGGAGAACGCCGATGACCGCAGTAACGGTTTTCCTTGTAGGATTAGCCGCAACGATGGGTGTCGTTCTTGTCGCCCTTCTGTACCTGAGAAATCCTCTCCAAATCCTCTTGACGGATCTGTGCGGCACAGCCGATCGCGCGCGCTTCTGGACAGCTTTTTCCAACGTAACGTTGTTTCTTGTGCCCCTTGCTCTTGCTCTCGATCACCAGCCCGATGTCAATGCCAAACAAGCCGCAATTTTCACAATCAGCGGCCAAATGGAATCTGCAACCATCGGGTTCGTCGTTTCCGTTGTGGTGATGGGATTCATCCTCAGCACGTACATTTCTCGAGTCAACTCGGCCCGAGTTGCAAAGGGAAATAGCGCCCTGTAGTTCATTGCAGGAAGGAGCTCGAACGGCCATGAGCGAAGCACACGAGCTTGATGTGGTCACGGGAGCGTTCGGCTACACCGGCAAGTACATCGCGTGGCGGCTCCTGGACGTCGGGAGGCGAGTTCGCACGATCACCGGTCATCCCCACCGCGCGAACGGCTTCGGCAATCAAGTGGAAATCGCTCCCATGGATTTTAGCGATCGCGCAGGCCTGGTTCGATCGCTCGGAGGCGCATCGGTTCTGTACAACACGTACTGGGTGCGATTCGATCATGGCCGCGCGACGTTCGACGAGGCCGTCAGAAATTCGTGCGCGCTGATCCAGGCTGCGAGAGAAGCCGGAGTTCGTAGAATCGTACATCTCAGCATCGCCAATCCTTCGCTCGATTCGCGCCTTCCGTATTATTCGGGGAAGGCGCTGGTGGAAAAAGCAATCATCGATTCAGGGCTTTCCTACACCATCCTCCGGCCCACGGTCATTTTCGGTTGCGAAGATATTCTCATCAACAATATCGCGTGGTTCGCGCGCCATTTTCCGGTGTTCGCAATCCCCGGGTCCGGCCGGTACCGACTCCAACCGATTTTTGTGGAAGACCTCGCCGAGTTGGCGGCAAACAGCGCCCGGCAAGAAAGCAATTTGGTGATAGACGCCGTCGGTCCGGAGGTTTTCGCGTTCGAAGACCTGGTCCGGGAAATCGCGGCTGCGGTCGGCAGCAACCCTAAATTCATTCATGTGAACCCTGGCGTTGCGCTCCAAATGCTTCGCCTCGTCGGGCCCATGTTCGACGATGTTGTTCTCACGCGCGAGGAGATCGAAGGATTGATGGCGGACCTGCTGGTATCAAAACAACCGCCGACCGGGCGCACGCGTTTTAGCGCGTGGCTTGCTAAAAACGCAGTGGCGCTGGGTACAAAATACGCTTCAGAGCTTCAGAGGCACTACAAGTGATATATGAAATGCTTTTTGGCTGGTGAGCTTGCAGGAGGGAATGAGGCGCCGTTTAATTCCACATGGGATTGTTGCCTCCTAAATATGGAGATGTCCAAAATGAAATTCGCAGATCTCTGGAGCTCCGAAGGGACCATGGATCGCGGTCCCTATGCCCTTGTGGGACTCGTCGGTTTCGCAATCAAACACAATTTGGACAGGGCACTGGCTACACTCGTTTTCCATCGCCAGTGGGGCCTGTTCAACTATTGGATACCGCTCGATCAGGCGGCGCGGATCAATTCGCTTGCCCCAGCGGATCGCACATTCCTTCTATCCATGCTGGTGCTTTCGCTTCCATTCATTTGGGTGGGCATCGTTTTGACCATGCGGCGCCTTCGAGCCGCCGGTCTGCCGGCATGGTTGGTGGTGTTATTCTTCGCTCCATATGTGAACCTTCTGTTCTTTCTCATTCTTTGCATCTATCCGTCAAGGCGTGCGGGCGACGCGCCGAAATCCTTGCGCATCGGGGGGAACCCTCTCCTCAAGCGAATCATTCCGGAAAGCAACTGGGGCAGCGCGGCCATGGCGCTCGTGATCACATCGCTGCTTGGGGCCGCGGCTACGCTTCTCAGCGTGAAAATTCTTGCGATGTACGGCTGGGGCCTGTTTGTCGCTCTGCCATTTTGCCTGGGGTTCTTTTCCGTTTTGCTCCATGGATATCACCGGCCGCGAAGTTTGCGCAGTTGCGCGGCGGTCGCAAGCCTGTCGGTT
>Ga0210384_10001477_pt1 | contig 31936 bp, 21 predicted proteins | sample IncBWH2MmetaG_FD_160574 | JGI IMG/M metagenome (GOLD analysis project Ga0210384, IMG submission 160574) | Forest soil microbial communities from Barre Woods Harvard Forest LTER site, Petersham, Massachusetts, United States - Inc-BW-H-2-M | ecosystem: Environmental > Terrestrial > Soil >...
GCGCAGTCCTGCCGGGAGTGCCATCAGAACCCGGTGAGCGGCACGATCAGCCAGGTGACCGAGCTGCGGGCGGGCACGTTCGACGGTTACAACTTCACCCCCCATCCCGGTGGCTCGCTGATCTTCTCGCGCGCCATCGATCCCTCGATCCAGGTGCGGGCCCTGGGCACCGACAACGTGGCCACCTTCCGCACCAGCCTGAACACCGCGGGCGACGGCTTCGTCGAGGCGCTGCCGGACAGCGCTTTCACCAACGTCCAGGCGTCGCAGCCTTCCTCCATGCGCGGCACCATCATCAGAGTGCCGGTGCTCGAGGCCTCCGGTGTGACGCGGATCGGCCGCTTCGGCTGGAAGAACCAGCATGCGAGCCTGCTCTCCTTCTCGTCGGACGCCTACCTCAACGAGATGGGGATCACCAACCCGCTCAACCCCACCGAGAACACCTCCAACGGCACCGACGTCACCTATCTCAACACCCAGAACGGCGTCCCGGCGATGCAGGACCCGGCCACCCAGGCGGACCCCTTCGGCGCCGACGTCGGCGCCTTCACCCGCTTCATGCGCTCGCTCAAGGTGCCGCCGCGCGACACGGTGCTGGCGGCGACCTCGGACGCCAGGGCCGGCGCGACGCTCTTCAGCCAGATCGGCTGCAACATCTGTCACGTCCCGACGCTGACCACCGCGGCGGCGGGCACCTCGTTCAACGGCGGCCAGTTCATCGTCCCGGCGGCGCTGGGCAGTATGAACATCCACCCGTACGGCGACTTCATGCTGCACGACGTGGGGACTGGCGACTTCATCGTCCAGAACGGCGGCATCGGGACGCTGACCCTGATGCGCACCGCGCCGCTGTGGGGCATGCGCACGCGCAACCGCCTGATGCACGACGGCGAGAACATCCTGCGTAACGACGCCATCCTGCGCCACACCAACCAGGCCGAGAATGTCATCGAGAACTACATCAATCTCAGCACCAACCAGAAGAACCAGATCATCACCTTCCTGAACTCGCTCTAGCGCTCCGGCGCTTCCCAGGACCGGCCGGGTCTACCTCCCGGCCGGTCCCGCGCCTGCCGCACGAGTCGTGGTTCAGAAGATGTCGCCATGGCTTTGCCACCTCACGGAGGTGGGCGGGTGCCTGCCACCGTATCGCCATGCTGCGCTTCGTCTCACTCGTGGAGCGCCTGGTGCACGAAGGCGACCGCGATCGCGCCCTCGCCGACGGCCGACGCCACCCGCTTGATGTTGCTCGCGCGCACGTCGCCCACCGCAAACACCCCGGGCAGGCTGGTCTCCAGCAGGTGAGGACCGCGCGCCAGCGGCCAATTCGCGGCGGCGAGATCCTCCGGCGACAGCGCCGGCCCCGTCTTGATGAACCCCTTCGCGTCGAGCGCCACGCAGCCCGCCAGCCACGCCGTGCTGGGCAGGGCGCCGGTCATGACGAAGACGTGCCGGATGTCGCGGGTCTCGACGGCCTGGCGCTGAGCGTCGCGCCAGCGCAGGCGCTCGAGGTGGCGATCGCCCTCGAGGGCCACGATCTCTGACCGCAGGTGCAAGGTGATGGCAGGGCTCCCCTCGATGCGGCGGACGAGGTAACGCGACATGCTCTCGGCAAGTCCCCGCGACCGCACCAACAGGTGGACGTGCTTGGCGGTCTGGGCGAGGAACACCGCCGCCTGGCCGGCGGAGTTGCCCCCGCCCACGACGACCACCTCCTCGCCGCGGCACAGCTTCGCCTCCATGAACGTCGCGCCGTGGTAGACCCCGGCGCCTTCGAACCGCGAGACGTTGTCGATGGAGAGGCGTCGATACTCGACGCCGGTGGCGATGATCACCGCGCGGCCGGGGATGCGGCTGTCGTCGTCGACCTCCAGGGCGTAGGGCTTGCGGTTGCAGTGGAGCCGCCTGGCGCCGCGGGCGACCGCCACCTGCGCCCCGAACTTCTGCGATTGGTTGTAGGCACGAGCCGCCAGCTCCTGGCCCGAGACGCCGTTCGGGAAGCCCAGATAGTTCTCGATCATCGAGCTCGCGGCGGCCTGGCCGCCAGGGCTGGTCGCCTCCAACACCAGCACGTCGAGTCCTTCCGAGGCGGCGTAGACCGCCGCGGCGAGCCCCGAGGGCCCGGCGCCGACGATGAGCAGGTCGCGGATGTGGGTCCGGTCGATGGCGTCGTTGAGGCCGAGGCAGTCGGCGATCTGGGCGTTGGTGGGGTTGCGCAGCACCACCTCGCCGCGACAGATGACGACGGGCACGTCGGCGGCCTCGACGTGAAAGCGGTCGAGCAACTCCTGGACACCCTCGTCCCGGTCGAGGTCGATGTAGGTGTGCGGATGGCCGTTGCGGATCAGGAACTCGCGGACTCGCAGCGTGCCGGAACAGTGGTCCGAGCCGACCAGTACGACGTCTCCGAACCCCTTCGCGATGAGCTCCGCGCGGCGGAGGATGAAGGCCCGCATCAGGATCTCGCTCAGTTCCGAGTCGACCTGCACGAGCGCCAGCAGCTGCTCGCGGTCGAGCTCGATCACTTCTCCAGCCTCGGTCACCCGCGCGCGGACCATCGTCCGGCGGCCGGAGAGCAGGTAGACCTCGCCGGTGAACTGGCCGGCGCGAAGCGCGGCGAACCGCGTCTCGGTGGCGCCGGCCGGGCGGACGAACTCCACCTCGCCCGCGGTGATCACGAAGAAGGGCGTGCTCGCCTCGCCCGCCTCGAACAGCAGGTCGCCACGAGCGATGGGGCGCCGCGTCCCGTGGGCAACGAACCGTGCGAGCTGAGCCGCCGTCAGCACCGGGAACATCGCGTCGGCTGGTGGCGACGACGGCGGCGTCGCGGCGAGCGGCTGTGTACTGTCATTCATAGCAATCTCCGCGCCGGTCGCGACGATGCCTTCTGCAAGCAATTGCGAGCCAGCGACATACCCATGGAGGTGCTGGTAGCACGGACCTCCTGTGGCCGATTCTAGCGGCGTGGCGGCGTGGCGACCAACCTTGACAGCTGGGCGCGCGCGTGGAGCGCGCGGCAGATTCCGGTCTGGCGCACGCCCTCGACTGCTTCATCGAAGGCCACAAGTACCAGGGGACGCCCATTCCCGACCTCGGCTGCCCCAGGCCTCCCTGGACGCCCCAACCCGACACCGCCTGCTCCAAGTGAGCCGTCCCGCACCGAGCGACGCAGCGCTGCCGAGCACTCGGTGCCGCGAGCGTGAGCGGCGCACCGCGCGGAGGCGAGAGCTGGCTGCCGCCGGAGGTGCGTCTACAGCCTGACGGCGAAGGCCGCTTCCACGCTGCGGCGAAACGTCCGGCCGACCGTTAGGCGAGCGCCGCTGCGGAGCACGGCGATGAGGTCCCCGAAGGGAGTGCGAACGAACTCGTGGACGGCGGCGACGCTGATGATCGTGGAGCGGTGCGACCGCACGAATTGCGGGGGCAGGACCTTCTCGAGGTCTTTCAGCGTTCCACGCACGCGGTGCTTTTCCATCCCGACGTGAAACCTGACGTAGTTGCCGGCGCCATCGATCCGCTCGATACTGGCTTCGTCGACGATGATGACGCGGCCCCGGAAGCGGAGGATAAGGATCGGCCCCTGGTTCCGGCACTGGTCGGCCAGGGGCGCGGCGTTCGACGCCGCGAAGCGTTCGTTCTCGACGCGGGTGAAGCGGTACCGGGCGGTGGTCTTTGACTGTCGTGGCATGGCTCTCAGTGCGCTGATCATGGCTGATGCTCGTGCGACCTCATCATTAGTGCGTTATCGTCGGTGAGTGGCCGGGAACCGGCGAAGGGTTGCACGGCGGCCAGCAGCGCCGGGGCCTTGGCGAATCGCCTCCCGGTGGCGGATCGCTTCCGGCTGATTGCTGCCGGTGAAGCGGTTCATGCAACCCTCGACAGCTTGCACGCCACTCATCACCGGCTGGAGCCCATCTGACGACGCGAGAGGACAGATCACTCGTAGCGGCCTTCCTTGCCGATCGCGACCAGGCGGCATTTCGCGCGCTCTTCCAGCGCCACACGCCGGCAATGTACCTTCTCGTGCTGCGCCTCCTGGGGCGCTCCGGGCGCCACGCCGAGGACGTGGTGCAGGAGACCTGGGTACGCGCCGCGAGCGCGCTCGGCAGCTTCTCGTGGCGATCGAGCCTGCGCACCTGGCTTCTCGGCATCGCCGTCAACTGCTGTCGCGAGGTCCTCCGCTCCGCGAGCCGAGATATGGCAAGCGCCGGGACCCCGGCGGCCGATCCGGGGAGCCCTCCGAGCCAAGGTCCGGAGAGGATCGATCTCGAGCGCGCCATCCGGGAGCTACCTGACGGCTATCGTGAAGTCTTCATCCTCCACGATGTGGAGGGTCTGACCCACGAAGAGATCGGCGGCCAGCTGGGAATCGACGCTGGCACGTCGAAGAGTCAGCTGTCGCGCGCGCGCCGCGCCCTGCGCGCCTACTGGGCCGACGGCAAGCCATGAACGGCCGCGTGGGAGTCCTCACAGATGAGTACTGAAGACGACGACGTTCCTGATGAGCGGCTGCGACGGGAGCTGGCACGCCTGCCCCGGGAGCTGGTCCTTCCCAAGGGTCTCGAAGCTCGCGTAGTGGCCGCGCTCCGCGAGAGAGGCCGGCTGGCGGCGGCGCGCCCGCGGCCCAACCCCTGGCGGCTCGGCGGGGCCGTTGCGGCCGGCCTGGCGCTGCTTCTCGCCGGTTTCTTGCTGGGCCGGCAGGGGGGCCACCGTGGCCATCCGCCGGCCGTGCCGAGCTATCTGCTGATGCTGCGCCCAGGCACCGATTTCAACCGGGAGCGATGGCCGGAAGCGCGCTTGCTTGCCGAGACCAAAGCGTGGGCTCGGCGCCAGCTCGGCGCCCGGCACTACGTCGCTAGCGAGAAGCTCGACATGGACGGCTGGGTCGTCAAGCCCTCCCGAGTCGCCGGGATGTCCCCGATGGATTTGCAGGACGCGCCTGACGGCTTCTTCGTCATCCTCGCGTCGAGTGACCAGGAGGCACTGGACATCGCCAGGAGCTGTCCTTTCCTGAGGCATGGAGGCCGGATCGAGGTGCGCCGGATCCATCCGACCTGAGCACTCGAACGCCTCAGAGGGCGGTCAGGACGCGCTCGAGCCGCGGTGCTTTGCGCAACCTTCGGTAGATACGACGCGGGACGCGGGCGCCGCGAGCGCGTGGCCGGCGTACGAAGGAGCCTGTGAATGCTCACCCTGCTGACCTGGTTGATCCTCCAGCCCGCGCTGCCCGCGGCATCGGCTCCGCCGGCACCGGGCCCCTGGCATCCTGCCCAGCCGCCCACCGAGCCTGTCCGCGCCCTGGCCACCGACCCCGCGCGCCACGTCCTGTACGCCGGCACCCAGAGCGGCGCGCTGCTGCGCACCTTCGACGGCGGCGCCACCTGGTCGGCGGTCGACGGCGTCGACATCGGCGAGATCCGGCAGCTCGTCGTAGACTCGGCGAGGCCCGGCACCATGTGGGCGGCCGGCGAGTCTGGGCTGGCGAAGAGCGTCGACGGCGGCGTTTCCTGGGAACCCTTGAGCTTCGGTCCCAACGTCAGCCTGTGGAAGATCAACGCGCTGCGGCAGGACCGCGCCGGTACGGACATCCTTTTTGCCGCCACCAGCGACGGTTTCTTCGACAGCCGTGACGGCGGCGCCACCTGGCTCTACGCCAACGCGGGCATGCTGCCGTACCGGGACGTCGCGGCGCTCGCCGCCGACCCGTTCCAACCCGGCAAGCTCTACGCCGCGGTGGGCCGGAGCGTCCTGGTGAGCGCCGATGGCGGCGCCTCCTGGCAACCGACCGGCGGCGAAGCCGTCGCCAGCTCGGGGAGCGACATCCGCACGCTCGCCATCGACCCGGTTTCCCCGGGCCGCCTGTATGCAACGACCGCCACCGAGCTCTTCCGGACGACGGACGGCGGCGCTGCCTGGCAGGAGGCCGACGCCGGCTTGCCCAGGCACTTCTACGGCGACGCGCTCGCCATCGATCCGGCCCATCCTGCAACCATCTTCGCCGGCGCGGTCGACGGCATCTACCGCAGCGACGACGGCGGCGACCGCTGGCGCCTCGACGCAGCGCTCGGCCAGGTGGACGTGCTGCTGTTCGCGGGTCCCTCCGGGACCCTCTATGCCGGCAACCTAGACGGCCTCTACGTCACCGACACCCACGCCAGCAGCGGCGCCGGCAGCAGCTGGCGTCACCTGAGCGGGCAGCCGCTCGGCATGAGCGTGGCCGGGGGCGACCCGTGGCACGCCGGTACCTTCTACGCCAGCGGCTTCCGCGGCCTCTTCGTCAGCACCGACGGCGGCGCCTGCTGGAGCCGCATCCATGACGGCCTGCCGTCGGGGCTGCCGGGTCCCAACATGATGGTCGAAGAGATCGTCGCCGACCCGTTGCGCGCGGGAGTCCTCTACGTCGCCGACGTGGTCGACGGTCTCTACCGCAGCACGAACGGCGGCAGCAGCTGGTCCAAGTTGGAAGCGGGTCTCAACCGCCGCCCGGTGCTACGCCTGGTGGCGGCGCCGAGCGCCGCGGGCCGGCTCTACGCTTCGAGCTCGATGGGTGGTCTCTACGCCAGCAGCGACGGCGGCGATCAATGGCGCTGGGCAGGAGAGAGCCTGCCACAGGTGGACGTCGGCGTTCTGGCCGTCGACCCCACGGACGCCAACACGCTCTACGCCGGCACCTCAGGCGAGGGTCTCTTCAAGTCCGCCGATGGCGGCGCCAGCTGGCGCCGGCTGGGCGGCGGCTTGCCGGCCGACCCGGTCAACGTCGTGGCGCTGGCCATCGATCCTCGCCACGCGGCAACGCTCTATCTGGCCGTCAATTCCAATGACGGTCCGCTGGGCATCTTCAAGAGCATCGACGGCGGCCGGAGGTGGGCCGCCGCCGGCAAGGGTCTCCCGAGTGCAGCCGCCATGCGGGCCAAACCGGGCAAGGCGCCCTGGAACAGCCGCGGCGGCGACCGCTGGGTGGTCTGGGGCGACAAGCCGGTCGGGTTCTCTACCCTGACGATCGATCCGCGCGACGGCGGCCATCTCTATGCCGGCACCCTCTCGCACGGGGTCTTCGAGACCCGCGACGGCGGCGCCCATTGGCGGGCGGCGAGCTCCGGCGTGACCGACCCCGAGATCCTGGCTCTCGTCCTCGACCGGCAAGCACCGAGCCGCCTCCTCGCCGTCACTCCGACTGGCCTGTTCGCCAGCCGCAACGGCGGCGCCACCTGGGCGCCGGCCAACACCGGGCTGGTCGACGCCTACCCGCGCCGGCCCGAGGCCGGCGTGAGCGGAGGGTGCCCGCGGCGCTGAGCAAGCAGGATCGGGAGTCGCCGGGTCCCAACCCGGCGGCCGCTCACTGCTTGGGTGGCTTCGCGATCACCGGCGACACCTCGACGGTGTACGACGCCGACCAGACGTACGACTGGCCGCCGCTGCCGGGGATCGTGCAGCTCTGGCTGTTCTGTCCCACCTGGTACGGCCCGTTGTAGATCGGGCACTCGCACTGGATCGGGTCGCCGTCGGCATGCTGCGACCCGCTGGCCGCGCCAAAGGTGCAGGGAGCGGTCATGCAGCCGGCATAGGGCCCTGGCGCGCATGGCGTGCTGCCCAGCCGGTAGTTGGCGTCCATGGCGAAGCCAAAGGTCGAGATGAGGTCGGCCTTCGGCCAGAGCGATCCGCTGGGCGCGGCAGGGTTCTGGTTCTTGACGTAGTCGCACACCGGCGCCTGCTTCAGGCTCGCGCACCCTGGCAGGTTGCCGTTCGGCCCGCACTTCACGATGTTCTGGCAGCGCTTTCCGTCCACGCCGCAGGCGTGCACGGTCTGGTAGTACACCCCGAGGTTCAAGATGCCGTTGATGTCGACGAAGTACGGCGAGGTGTAGGCCTTGCAGGTGCACTTCGCGATCTTGCCGTCCACCACGCAGGGCAGGGCTTGGTTCGTGCAGTTCGTGCCCGATCCGCCGCCGCAGTTCTTGCCGGTCGGGGCCGGCGGTCCCGAGAAGAAGCACAGCGCGTACATGGCCGCGGGGCAGTAGAGCATGTTGGTGGAGTGCAATCCGCCAGCCTTGCCTCCGCTGACGATGACGTCGGCCTTGGCCGGCCCGTACGGCGTGGTCCAGCAGTCGGTGGGCTCGAAGGGAGTGTTGCTGCAGTCGGTGTGGCAGGAAGGCGCGGTCTCGCAGGGCGTGCCGGCCGGCGGCTTCGCGGCGGCGGCCGCGCCACTCGCGGGAGGCGACGAACGCTGCCCGGCACTGCCGTCGCCGGATGCCGCGAGCGGCGCGGCCGCCACGGCCAAGGCCAGGATCGCTACGAGACTGCGCAAGCAAAGTGGTTGCATCTCGTTCCTCCCTTCGGTCAGAAGCGCCACAGACTGCGCGTCACCGCCGCTGCCCTCCGCGGCGGGGGCAAGAGCATCAACCGTGAACGTTCAAAGGTTAGGGAATGACAGTCTAGGCAGAAACCCGAATGCGCGCAAGGTCGTGGCCGAAGGCCCGAAGGCACCGAAGGCACCGAAGGCACCGAGCTGCCCGCCGCGATCCTCGCCATCCGCCCGGTCGACTCGCTCCAAGTGCTGCCAGACACGGGTGCGCCGGTTCGCTTCCGGGAGGAACCGGCGGCGTCACCATTGCGCCACGCTTTACGCAACCTTACAGTGGACGCGCCCAGTGGCCGCCGCACAGTGGACGCGCCGCCCGGCGCCCGCCGGCGGTGCTCGCCGGCGCGACGCTAAGCCCAGGAGACTCTTGAACCTCATGATCCCGGACCGGAACCAGCTCTGCTGCGGCTGCTTCGCGCTGATCGCCCTGCTCGGGGGCGACTGGGCGGCCTGGCCGATCATGAACGCCAGCGGCAAGGTGCGCGACGCGGCCGGGCGTGCCGTCCCGGGGGCGCGGGTCACCGTCCAGTCGGTGGACCGCGAGCGGCGCTACGGCACCACCACGACCGACGACGAGGGGCGCTTTGCCATGGCCCTTGGCGGCATCGACGTGAGAGAGGTCGAGCTGCTCGTGGAAGCCGATCGGTTCGAGCTCGGGGGAGGCCGTTACTCGCCGGCTGATCTCGAGTGCCTCACGATCACCCTCCACCACCCTCTCGACGCGTTGCTCGACCGCCTGCTGGCGGAGCGGGACCCGGCGGCACGGCGCGAGGTGGTGGCGGAGCTGCTGTCGATGCCGCTCGGCGGCGACGAGCTGGAGCTCGTCTTCCCGTACATCGGACGCTTGCGCGCCGACCTGCGGGCGGCGGCCGCCGGGGCCGGTCCGAGCCCCCTGGTCCCCAAGGACGAGCGCGACCGGGCGCGGGCAGAGCTCCGCGAGAGCGCGAGGTGGCTGCTGCGCCTCTGGGGAGATCCGCAGGACCGAGACGTCACCGCGGCCGCGCCCGACGACTTGCCGATCTTGCAGGATGCCCCTCCGGGAGTGACGGGCGCGACCCTCGCGGAGGTGTGCGCGGCGTGGAGCGAGGTGCACTTCCGCGCCGAGAAGGTCCAGAAGCCGTGGACCTGGCACCGCTGCGATCCGCCGGCGATCGATCCCACGGGCACCCGTGCGGTCATGACCTTCGAGGTGCGCTATGCGCACTGGGATTACGCCATGATGCTCTTCGTGGTGCGCGAAGGAAACGTCTGGCGGCTGCGGTCGGTGATGAGGTCGCGCATCAGCTGATGTCAAATGGACGATTGGCTTGGTCAACCTTGTAGGTGCTCTAAGCTGCGGATAATGCGTGCTTTACGTGGTGCCAAGGGGCGGAAGCGAACCGTCGGCCGGGCCTGTCCCGCAGCCTCGTCGGCCACGGAAGCGCGCCGGCAGGGCGAGCTGCCTCGAGCGATCGATTCTCTGATTCCCCGAGCGTAGCGAGCCGCCGGGGACCGGGGGCGGCAGCCCCCGGCCAGCGTTTCGCGCCTGCGCGAAACATCGCTGGCTGCCTACCCGATTCCCTGGGAGGGCAGCGGAAGTGGCGCCGTGGCGGGGATGGGAGCGGGCGGCTTCGCGCCTGTGGCGATAGCGGCGACAACCTGGCTCGACTTGCTTGGGGGACGAGCCGCGAGCGCGATCCTCTGGAGCGACGCCGCCGGCTCGCTTCGATGATGGCGGTGCTGAGCGGCTTCTCTTCACCTGGGCTCTTGCTTTTGCTGCGGTTGCCAAGCGCAGCCGCGGCGACGCTCTGTCGAGGCCTTAGCGCACGGGCTTGCCACAGAGCGCAGAGCTCTCAGCAACGCGGCGAGCGCGCTGGCTGCGACCGCAGAGCGGCGCTCTCGCGCTCGGTGCGAGAGCGTACGGAGCGCAGCGCTCAGCGTTCGGCGAGGCTGCGGCTGCGAGAGCGCCGCCCAGTGCCGCAGGCCAGGTAGCTTCCTCGCAGACCAGGAGGCAGTGGGCGGCCTGGCGGCCGCGCTTTGGCAGCATGATCTGGGGCTGCCGCTGGCGGAGACAACCACTGAAGATCAGGCCAGTCGATGACGTGTAGAGACGCATAGCCATAAGTTTATCAGCGCTGCCTTGACTTTCCATTCACGGCTATAGTAGATTGAGATAGTAATTCTTCTCTGAAGAAGACCGGCCCTAGGCGAAGCACTCTAGGGCTCCGTTGCCTTCTTCTGGGGCCCTTATGCAGCTCGCACCAACCCAGTCCGGGGAAAATCTCGCTTGGATATCCACTGCGCTAAGTTACGTGTTTTCATGGGCCTTATTGATGCCCATAGCTGTAATTGTTGGTGGCAAGCTAACTTCGCAAGTTATGCGGCTGCAGGCAGGCTCGCGCTCGATTCTCCGAATTGTCGTTCCACCCGTTATTGATGTGCGGGCGACGGATGACGAAGTGATCTTTGGGTTTTCTGGTTTCATTATTATGCTTTTGACCATCGGTTTGCCTTTTGGACATCGAGTCTATGATCTCTTCAGGCTCCAATACGGGATCGATCCTGGTGCCTTTAATTCGCTTTGCGTCATGAGTTCCTTCGCCAATGTACTACTGGCGATGATTCTCTTTCTTTTCTCACGGCTCCGCAGAGCAGCCAACAATCCTAGACAACTCGAATACGAAAAGAAAATATCGGAGCTGCCGAAGATCAGGCCTGGAGAGAATGAATGACCACCGAGAAGGGAAGATTAATTGCCATTATGAGCGGGAAGGGCGGCAGTGGAAAGACAATGGCAACCGCTGTAATGGCAGAGATCCTCCCTCCACCAGTTGTCATCGTAGATGCCGATACCGGAACTGCCGGCATGACATTCTACCTGGGTTTGGACCTACTTCCAAATACAAGAGAAGGACTAACGACTCTTGCCCAACGATCTCTGAGATCCGAGCCTATACCTAATATTGAGCGAGTTCTAAAGCCGATTCCGAGCCAAGAAGGCGTGCGATTCCTGAGCATCGGAGATCCTCGTCGACTCTTCAGGGATATGAACGAGAAGAGGATGACTGCAACTATACGACAGGCACTTGAGAAGTTGGCTTCCCTTCCTGGCTGGACGCTAGTGGACTGCCGCGGTGGCATAGACAGAGAATCGCTGGCTGTTTGCAGGATCGTAGACGAGATTATCCTCATTGTGGAGCCGAATACGACATCGTTTCAGGCGACTCAACATGTAGTTGATATTTTGGCGAGGCAGGATCTTGATGCCAAATTGCGTGGGTTTTTCATTAACAAGGTATTCGACGACCCGACTATAACCGGAAGAGAGGGAACTGCTGCCTTCGGATGCCAGTTTCTATCGGCAATTCCTCTTGACCTCGCAGCGACGCGCGATTTCTTGGTGGGAGCGGTTCCGAGCAAGACAACTCTATTCGGCACGCACATATGGGATGGCCTCTGTAAGGCTTATCCACATTCAGTCCTCCCTCCCCTTCGACCCCCGTGGAAGTCATCTGAGTATCGCGAGGTCAATCTTCTCGGTGTTGATTCGATGCGAGGAGGGTACCTGGTGGCAGGGGGCATCGCATTGGCCAGTTTCGAGTTCTACCTGCTTAGGGACTCCCGCTTTTACGCTTCCGGCGCTCCATTAATGATATTGGCTGTTCTAGGAATGCTTGGGGGCATTGATTCGATGAGAAGGAAAATCGGGGAGCTTCTCGCGTCCTATAGGCGAGTTGCCAAGAGAACGCTCATGCGCCTAGAGCGCACTGTTGCGCCAGGAGTGCCGGACGCAGGTCTGCGGGCTGATGCTCCGCCGAGAAGATCCAACATCCGGAAATCGTAGAAGTTGCTTTCGAGCCGAAGGCGAGAAAGCCGGGATGTTAGCAACGTGAACATCCCACTATCTTGCTCCGAGCCTAGAGGACCTGACGAGAGCGCACAACCTTGCAAAAGGAGAGAGTAGCTCTCGCATCTCGCGGGGGGCGAAGCGCGCCACAATCCAGGATGCCTACGCGACGCGCATCCTGGCGGCGCCGGGCCGATCCGCGGCGGGCCGCCGCGGCGCGGATCTCGAACCAGAGCGCCGCCGATCTCCACGGCCAGCCGCCCGGGGAGGTGATCCCCTTCAAGAAGCCCTAGCACACGAAGGGGCGGCACGCGCCGCCCCCACTTCCCATCAGACGGCTCCGGCGAGAGTTGATGGCTCCCGGCCTTGACACGGGGACGTGCAAGGGCTAGATTGAGGCATAGATGCTCTATGTCTTACGGAGGACGACCGATGCGTCACGCCGTACACAAGGTGCGACTTCCCGCCTTTCAGCCTACCGGTCTGCTCGCCCTCGTGCTCGCTGCCGCGGCCTGGCCGGCCCACGCCGGCGTCAACTTCTGGACACCGCTCGGGCCCGACGGAGGGTCGGTCGTCGCCCTTGCGGTCTCGCCGGCGCAGCCTTCCCTGGTCTACGCGGGGAGCACAGGTGGCGGTGTCTATCGTAGCGAGGACGGCGGCGCGACCTGGGTGAGGGCGAGTCGCGGCATCGATCCCTTCGTGATGGCAGTGGTGGCCGACCCACAGGACGCCTCGACGGTGTACGAGATCTCGACGACCTCCACGATGAAGAGCGTCGACGCCGGGGCAACCTGGTCGACCGTTCCCACGCCGGGCGGGCCGATCCTCTCCCTGGCGATCGATCCGCGCTCGCCATCGACTCTCTATGCGGGCGCGACCTACGGGATTTGGAAGAGCACTGACGGCGCCCGCTCGTGGACCTGGCTGAATTACACAGGCTTTCTGGTTACGAACATCGCCGTGGACTCCTCTGCCGCCTCGACGGCTCTCTACGCCTTTGCCTCGGATCCCGGGATCCTCGTGCGCAGCATCGATTCCGGCAAGACCTGGAGCGAGGCGGACAACGGGCTGCCCTCCTTCACCGAGTCGTTGCCCAACGCCCAGCAGGTCGTCGTGGACCCTTCGACCAAGCCGGCCACCGTGTACTTCTCCTTCCTCGACTCGAGCAACCTCGGCTTCTTCCAGAGCAGCACGGATATGGCCGCATCCTGGACGAGCCCAAGTCCTTGTCCGTGCTCCTACCCCGTGGCGGTCGGATCCGGTGTGGTCTACGCCGGGCCGGCGGTGAGCAAGGACCACGGTGCGACCTGGACTGCCGCCGCAGCCCCGCCGGGAAGCTTGTTGCAGACGCTCGCGGTTGCACCGGGTGCCGCAGCGACAGTCTATGCCGGTACCTCGCTAGGGGCCTGGAAAAGCGTCGACGCCGCGGCGACCTGGCAGCCTGCGAGTCACGGCCTGGCGGCTACCCAAACCGTCGCCCTGGCGGTCGATCCCGTGCATCCCCGGATCCTCTACGCCGCGGTGCTCGTCGACCCGACGCTCGCGCCGTCCCTCTTCAGGAGCGGCAACAGCGGCCAGAGCTGGCGCCTGATCGGTCCGCCATTGGCCGACCTCCAGAATCTGGTCATCGATCCGGTGACGCCGACCACCCTCTACGCGGTATCCGTGACCGGCCTGGCCAAGAGCCTCGATAGCGGCAACACCTGGGAAGCCCTGACCACGCCCTGCAACGGAGTGGCACAACTGGCGATCGATCCAGCGCATCCTGACACTCTCTACGCCGCTGGCCCCTACGCCGTCCCCGGTCGTTGCCTGGCCCTCAAGAGCACCGATGGCGGCCACACCTGGAGCTCCCTCGCACTCCCCGGACAGACCCTACAGATCGCGGTCTCTCCCTCGGCCCCTGCCACCCTCTATGCCTTGACCAACGCCGGGATCTTCAAAAGCACCGATGCCGGGTTGACCTGGCGACGGCTCCGCAGCCGGCGGGTCTTTGCCGTGGCGCTGGGGATCGATCCGACCGATGCGAACCGGGTCTTCGTGGCCGCGACCAACGGGGTGTTCGGAACCGCCGACGGCGGCAAGACCTGGACCGCGCTCGACCGCAAGCTGCCGCTCGCAGAGTTCACCAACTCTCCCCCGACCGTCATCGCGATCGATCCTCACTCCTCCGACATTGTTTACACCGCCGGCGCCTTTGGCATCTACCGCAGCGCCAACGGCGGCAAGACCTGGTATCCGATCGTCGGCGGCTTGCCCGACTTCGAGCTCGGCGCCTTCAACCTCGGCGGCGTCTTGGTGCTCGATCCGCAGCAACGGGGGAGGCTCTATGCGGGCACTCTGTTCAACGGCGTCTACACGTACTCGGTCGAGTAGCGCCAGGGAGATCCGCTCCGCAGCCGCTCTCGGGCGCGCAGGGAACCCCTCTGCCCTCAGGACGATCGAGCGCTGGGACAAGCCCGCGACAATCTCGTGACGACGGCTCGTGCGGCGCCCCTTGACGGCGCGCCCGACCCGCAGGGAGACCATCTGCGCTAGCAGTATCCCATGGGCTTTCGCCAGGTGCAGCGTCCACCGTCAGCCGGCGAGTCGATCGCCTCCGAGCTCTGAGGACCCTGACGCGAGCGCCAACCCTTGCCCTCTGGTGGCCTCCACTCTGCCCTGCGGGCGAGTCGATCGCCGGCCTCGCCGCCGGTGAACGTGAGCTCGGCGCGTCCGAAGCCCGCCGGGAACAAACTCAGACTCCGAGCAGATGGCACCGGGCACGACGAGGGCGGGGGGCGAGTGGTGCATGGAGCCACGACAGGCCGGCGGCGAGGCAACGGCGAACGACCCCTTTACCCCGATCGAGGTGGGGGACTCGGAAGAGCTCATGGCGCTACCGGAGCGCCAGGACACAGTAATTGCGTATTCCTGCGGCACCCCGTTAAATATATTTAATGGCCTCCCGAGCGAAAGCTAAAAGACAGCCCTCAGAGGGCCTCAAAAGATCAGCTCCCGGTTGTGGCTTCATGCCACGCTGAAAGTCTTTTCCTTCCTGATGCTTAGCGAGACCAGCCACAATTGTGGCCTAAGCAAACCCGCATGGAATCAAGGCGAAACGGGCCGCGAGCGGCGTGACGTGTCGACGCTGCGCGCAGCGAAGCGTTTCTCCTCAATCGCGTGCTTAAGCACGCGCCCGAATGGCGGCCGAAGGCCGTGCTTGGACCGGGACGCAGGAGGTCCGCATCCTCAGGGAGATCTCGCCGTCCGCCACGCTCGTTCCGGATGTTCTCGCTCTTGCCAACCATCTCGTGATATGCTTATTACTGGACCGCTGGAGTATTGGAATCGAGCTTTCGCGTCAGCGTTTTGCAGTACACTTGCACTATGCGACCACCAAGCATACTCAATGGCGCCTTCCGGGAACTCCTGGAGGTCGTTGAGATTATCTCAGGGGCCGCGCTAAAACCGAACATACTGAAAAAAGATGACATTGAGCGCTTCACACAGAACGCCTTGGATCGGATTAAGGCGCTACGCCAGCAATGCCTACGCGTGGAGGAGCGAGCGACTAGCCTCCTGGGCGACTCAATCGCTATGAGGGAGCGCCCATATCAGGAGTTCGCATACTTCAGAGTCCTCGTCGCCGCTCGCGATGCTATCGCCAGAGATAGCGTCACCGACGACCTGAAGAAGGCCGTTCAAGCTCTCGATGGGGTCACAGAGAAGGCCGACGCTTAGCCTGCGCCCGGTCGTTTCCGGGAGTGGTCCGCGGGGGGGCGGCTGCTGGCGCTTTTCACGCCACTACCACGGCACCGCCGAGCACCCCTGTTGGCCTCGAGACTCAACATGCAGCCGATGCCCGTCAGTCACCGGAGGGACGGTTGCGGCGCTCTCCCTTCTCTCTGCTACCCAAATCTGGTGCCCGAACCGGCCACGAGAATCTCGCCAGCCGACCAGCGAAGCGGAGCGGCTAATCCGCGTGAGTCAGCACGCACGATCTTGCACCTGGTGGGCCAGTTGGAAGGGGTCGCGAGGCCTGCGCGGGCGACCAGGCATGCGCTACATGGTAACATGGCCATATGCTCAGGTTCTCGTGCAAAGATTGCGGTAATACCGTTGAAGGTTTACACAAGCCTCCGGTGCCTAGGTGTTCCTGCGGCGGCACTTGGTTGCTCACCGTCGCCTTGGAAGAGAGGTTCGAAGTTACCGAGAAGCTCCGCATCATGAATGGGCCCACATGGGAGAAGTCTCCGCTTCGCGTAGAGAGCAAAGATGACTTCGACCGCGATTCGCAGCGTCCGTCGGTTGTCGAGAGGAGGTTCGATAGGGCCAACAACCTCTATCACGAGACCGTCACCGTCGATGGTGAGCAAGAGCTCGACAAACAAGAACCACTTTCGGAGCACCGCTCTAGCCAGCGACGCGCGACCAACACCCAAAGGAGCGACTCAGTGAACAACCCATTGGAGAGGCTCAGACTCAGCGAATCTCGGGCGCTGAACATTGTCAAGGAGCTACGACGCCGAGATCGCTAGAAGCCTCGCTGACCTGATTCGGACAGCATTGCATATCGAGAAACAAGCCATCCGCTGTACGAGCGTAGACGGCTATAGGCTGCCTGCCGGCGCCAACACAAACGAGCAGCTTCGAAGAGAGGTTCTAGATTGCGAAGTTCTGATCGGCCTCATTTCTCGGAAGAGCTTGGAATCAGCCTATGTACTGTTCGAGCTAGGTGCGAGATGGGGCAAGAACGAGTTTATGGCACCCGTGCTGGCGCCCGGCGTTCCGACGTCAATCATGCGCGGGCCGCTTTCTACGTTCAATGCGCTCAGTTGTTCGAACAGTTCGCAACTCCATCAGCTTGTTCATGACGTCGCTGCTCAGCTGGGCATGACCACTAGGCCGGCCAGTGAGTACGAGGACCTCGTGGCCGCACTCGCGCGAACGATCCCCGAGGAGACCAGTGCCGTCGAAGCCCCAGAGCACGAGTCCACGCCACTGGCGAACACGGACGGGTATTCAGATAGCGAAGAAATACTAAAGCGGTACTGCGAAGCAAGATGGGGCGATGACTACTCGATGCGCGCTTACTGTGAGAACGAGCAGCGTGAAGCAGTAGCGAAACTCCGAGCGCCGAGACCAGACGACGTCCCGCCTGGGGTATTCGCCAAGATTCGAGCCAACGCGGCGAGTCGCTGGCCCGAGGACTACTCCATGAGGGTATATTTCGAGAACGAGCAGACCGAGGCATACAGGAAGCTAAGGAGGCGGTAGGCAATCGCACTATCGTGCGGGGCCGATGAGCGTCAACTTTCAGATCCTTCATCGCCCGCAGTCAGCTCACGAGTCACGTCGACGTTCGCTACGAAGTCAGTACGATCTCTGAACATTGCATAGTTGAGGATTGCTCCTTGGAGCTCCCTAGGGAGGGGAAAGCGGGGACCCCTAGAGGGTGGAAACTCCCCGCCAAAGATCGCAGCCCCCAGCATCAGGAGGCCAACGACCGTAAATAAGATAACAAGCACGATGCCAGGTACTGCCACCAGTAATGAATCGAGTGAAACAGCAAAGGAGGACCATGGGTAAGGGAATAGGTTCGGTCGGACTCTGCAGAGAAGATATCCCAAGTAGCAGATCCAAGTCGGAATGAGCAAGACGACACCAGCGGCGACTGCAAGGCCCCACTCGAATTTGTACGCGCCTTTTTCAAACATCCAAGATGAGAGTTCCTTTAGTCGCAAGGACCGAGGAAGGTCGTCCGCCAAGACACTAAACGAAAGACCTTTTTCGGACATCCGGCCGCTGAGAAGAAGCTTCACAACAAAGAATTCACCCTTATTCAACAGTGGAAATGCGAACGAGACCTCGGTGCCAGCTGAATCCTGGGGCTTCGTGCCTATCTGTGCGTGGAGAGTGTCGGGGCTGCGATGCAGAATCGAGGCGTCCAAGACCTCGACGGCTGGAGGGACTCTAAGAGTTAGGGGCTCTATGGTGTTGCTGATGGCTTTCTCGCCGTCGTTCGCTACGAGCAACACGAGCTGCTGCAGATCTTTGACTTCCTTGTCACGAAAGCGGAATTGAAGTTGTGTTCGAACATCAGGTGCAATGCCTGCGAAGACGAGAGAGTTTAGAAGTCTATAAACTCCAAGGCTTTTCTTCGTCGCGCGGAGAAAATAGTAGCGCGAGACCAGTACGGTTGCCAGGACACCTAGAAGGACCCCGAGGGCTGTTCCCACCGCATCCTCTTTCTCATGAGACCTGAGGGTCTGCCTGAGGTCAGCCCTTCCACGGTCTTCAGCCAAGAGACCGTCGGATAAACGTCAGAAACGGCGCCACGATAGACCTGGCCGTGCAGACGCTGCAACGCTGCCAGCTCACCGCTCCTCGCTCCGGCAAGCTTACAACATCCGTGGCTCGCCTCACGAGGCGGGCGAGATGTGAGCGAAACGAGGACTGTCCACCCCTTGCACCGGGTCGTCGGCCAGAATGGGCAGGGGGCTGCCACCGGGGGCTGCACGGGGTGACCCAGCCCGTCAACCACCGAGCGCCGAGCGTCCGCGAGCATGGCGCCCGAGGCGACCAGGTCCACCACGAGCACGGCGCAGGTCGACCAGCCCCAGTGGCGTTGCGTGCCGAGGACGGCGAGACTCGACCGGGCGCCGGCCCATAGCGCCCGAGCGGCCCAAATTGGTGAGGGGTGGGGGGTGGCCAAAGCCCAACCCTGCGAGCAAGGGCTTTGACTCCGCTCTCTGCATTCTGCTCAAGGGAGGGGTCCACGGCCGCCGGGGGCAGCCATTCGCCCGACAGTGGCCGTTGAGACTCAATCCGCCACAGCCCAGCGACAGCCCAGCACGAAATTGGCTCGACAGTCCATTTGCTTCTAGCGCCACAAGTGGCTTGTATCATTAGCCTTACGTGGTGCTCAGGAACGGAATTGAACCGCCGACCGTGCGCCACGAAGGCGCGGAAAGGAGGCCAAGTGGCCGACTGAAGCAGCCATGCTGCACCGGAGATGGGGGTAGGCCCCCCGGACTCGGGCTGCAGGGCCAGGGTCCAAACCACCGGGAGCTGCTCTGGCCCAATGGCCGGGGTGGTGAGCGTCCCGGTCAAAGGGCGGGTGTCAACCCGCTCAGGTAGGCGCTGGGAAGACGAACGCGAGTGAACCGTTGAAGAGGTGTCGAAAGTTCAGGAACGTCGCCGAAACCGGGCTCCGGTCATTGGTCCGGGACCAAGCTCGGGGGACTGCCTGCTGACTGCCCGAGCGGCGACCGGCATAGAGACGGCGTGAGCCCAGCGCAGGCTCCGATGCGGAACGTGGGAACCTCCTGCCTCGATGCCAAGGGAGACCTCCAAGTGGTGGACCCACGAGGAGCTGAGTACCGATGCGAGGCGGAGGGGCGGACGGGCTCGTAGGAGCGAGGAGGCCGGGTAATGCCGGCGGAGCAAAGGGGCCCGACGATCCAGCCAAGGACAGAGGTCAACCAGCAATGGGAGGAGCCGATGCCTGAGGCAAAGCCTTACCAGATTCCGAAGCGACTCGTGTGGGAAGCGTACCGACGGGTGAAGGCCAACCGCGGTGCGGCGGGCATCGACGGCGAGACTCTGGTGGCGTTCGAGAAGGATCTGAAGGGTAACCTCTACAAGATCTGGAATCGGATGTCGTCCGGGTCGTATTTTCCGCCGCCGGTGCGGCTCGTCGAGATTCCGAAGGCAAGTGGCGGTACCCGACCTCTCGGCATCCCCACGGTGGCGGACCGGGTGGCACAGACGGTCACGACGATGGTGCTCGAACCGGCAGTGGAGCCGCATTTCCATCCGGACTCGTATGCCTATCGGCCAGGCCGTTCCGCCCTCGACGCCGTGGGTGTCGCGAGGAAGCGGTGCTGGGACGCCGACTGGGTCATCGATCTGGATATCAAAGCATTCTTCGATAGCCTGAATCATGATCTGGTCGAGCGTGCCGTGGCCCATCACACGGACCTCCCATGGGTCCGCCTGTACGTTGCGCGGTGGCTGCGTGCTCCCCTGCAACGGCCAGACGGTACCCTGGAGCCGAGGACCAAGGGCACCCCGCAAGGCGGTGTCCTGAGCCCTCTGCTGGCCAATCTGTTCTTGCACTATGCGTTCGATGTCTGGATCCAGTGGCAGTTTCCACAGGTCCCGTTCGAGCGTTACGCCGACGACGTTATCGTCCACTGCAAGAGCAAGATGCAGGCCGAGCAGGTGCTGGCAGCCATTCACGGCAGGTTCGAGCGGTGCGATCTGGAGCTTCATCCAACGAAGACCCAGATCGTTTACTGCAAGGACAGCAATCGGTCTGGGGAGCACGAGCACATCACGTTCGACTTCTTGGGCTACACCTTCCGACCTCGGCGATCCAAGAACCGGCAAGGAGAGTTTTTCGTCAGCTTCGCGCCGGCGATCAGCACCAAGGCTGCCAAGTCGATTCGTACCAAGATCCGCCAGTGGCAACTGGCTTCCACCAGGAACAACCAGTCCCTGGAGGATCTGGCGCAACTCGTCAACCCTGCGGTCCGTGGCTGGATCAACTACTACGGGCGGTTCTATCGCTCGCAGTGTGTTCGGGTCCTCCAGTACCTCAACAAGGTGCTGGCCACATGGGCGCGGCGGAAGTACAAACGGCTGCGACGGCGCCGGCGTGCTTCAGCCCACTGGTTGGGGCGCATTGCGCGGCGGAACCCGACGCTATTCGTGCTGTGGACCCTCGGGGCGCTGCCGGAGGCTGGGTCGTAAGAGCCGGATGAGGCGAGAGCCTCACGTCCGGTTCCGTGAGGGCGCGGGGGTGAAATTCCCCCGCGCTACTCGACCCGTGATTTTCAGTCGCGTCGCGCTACCGCCAGCAGGGAGTCGCCGAGCCAGGGGGTCGTGACCACCCGGCCGATGCGGCGGAGGGGCTTCAAGATCGGGTTGCCTTCGCCGACGTTGCAGAAGTTGGAGATCGTGGTGAGGGTCTCGAGGCGCAGGCCGGCGTCGACGAGGGTTTGGCGGAGGCGGGCGGAGGAGAACATGTGGACGTGGGTTGGATCGAGATAAAAGCTCCAGCGGCGGCCTAGAATGGGACGGGCAAGGCTGCCGGCGTTGAGGGTGATGACGAACAGCTTGCCTCCGGGGGCGAGGGTGCGGCGGCAGCTGGCCAGCGTGTCGGGGTAGCGATCCAAGTGCTCGATGACGTCGAGCAGGGTGATGGCGGCGAAATGGGCGTCGGGGAACGGGAAGGGGTCTTCGGCGCCGCCGGTCGCGATCGCCGCGGTGGTTCGTTCGCGGGCGGCGGCGACTGCGTGCGGGGAGAGCTCGAGGCCGTGAGGTTCGTAGCCAGCCCTTTCCAGGGCTTCGAGGAAGAAGCCGTAGCCTGAGCCAACGTCGAGGACGCGTCCGTGCTCGACGCCGTGGGCGCGCAGCAGACGGATCAGGTAATCGAGGTAATTGCGCTTGCCGGGATGGAGCTGGAAGTACTCTCGGTCGAAGTAGTCGCCGCCTTCCGCGTTCCGGGCCGCGGGCGCCGCTGACTCCGGGCGGCTGGCGAGCGGGTTTGCCGGGTGCCCGGGCGAATCGGCTTGGGACACGTGCGGATGCTAGCACGCGGTCCTGGTGCCCTCGGGGCCCACGCGGCCGGCCTACGAGCTTATGCCGCCAGCCGCTGCAGCCAGCCGCGCCAGCCGAGGAGGAGGTTGGGCTGCTCGAGGCGGGCGAGGCACCAGCATTCCTCGTCGGGCTCGGTGACCGGGCGGTGCTCGCTGCCGGGCTCGTAGATCGCGTACTCGCCGGCCTCGTGCCGCCCCTGGCGGTCGTCGAAGCCGCCGGCCATGACCAGCACGTCTTCCTGGGCCAGGTGGCGGTGTGCGGGGAGGAAGCTGCGCGGCGCGAGGTAGCCGAGCAAGAGCACGCTGCGCGTCCAGGGATCGCGCGCCAGCTCCGCGTACCAGGCACCCGGGGCGAGCGCCCAGCGCCAGGGAAAGCGCCGCAGGGTCGCCAGCGCCGGCAGCTCGCAGCGCACGCTCGTGGGGAGCGGCATGGCGGCGACCTCGGGGTCGAGCGCGCGGACCGGCGGCGCCCCGGCTGCGGCGTCCGCGCCGGGGGCCGGCGCCGCCTGGGGGAGCTGCGCGATGCGCCCGAGGAGCCCTTGCCAGAGATTGGACGGCGGCGCCTGGCCGTCGAGGCCGCGCAGCAGCGCGCCGCCGGGGAGCGTCAGCTCCGCCATGGTGGCACGGCAGCTCGCGCAGCCGCCCAGGTGGCCTTCGACCAGCACTCGGCGCGGCAGGTCGGACTCCCCGCTTGCGACGCCGAGCAGGATCTCCTCGGTCGGATGCACTAGCCGCTCTCCAGCAAGGTGCGCATGGCTCGGAGACCGAACCGGATGCGCGATTTCAGGGTGCCCACCGGCAGCCGCAGCCGCTCCGCGGTCTCCTCGTAGGTGAGGCCGCCGAAGTAGGCCAGCTCGATGGCGCGGCGCTGGTCGGGCGAGACCTGCTCCAGCGCCTGGCGCAGGGTGAGCAGCAGATCGCTCCCCCGTTCCACCCGCGCCGGCAGCTGCTCGAAGTCGACGACGGTGGCTTCATTCGGGCTGCCGCTCTTGCGCCAGTGGTCGATCAGCTTGTGGCGAGCGATGGTGAAGAGCCAGCCCGCGACGTCGCCGCGATCCGGCCGATAGCTCGCTGCTTTCTGCCAGACGCTGACGAACACCTCCTGGAGCAGGTCTTCCGCCAGGGTCGCGTCGCGACAGAGCTGTCGCATGTAGCCCAGCAGGCTGGGGGCAAAGCACTGGTAGAGCCGCTGAAAGGCCGCGGTGTCCCCGCGTGCGATCTCCGCCAGCCAGTCCCCGGCGCTGGGTTCGGTCACCGTACCCGAAAGCAACAGCAGGCTCCCACGAGGAGAGTAATCTACGACAGGTCCCTGGCGTTTTGAAGCCTCCGCACGGCCTGGTGCAGCGGATTCTGCCGATCCCTCCCGGGACGCGCGACGCGCGGGCCAGGGGCGCCCGGCTGCCGGCAGCTGCCGGCAGGGCGGTACGCTGGCGGCGACAGGTTCCATGACGATCGGAATGGACGTGGGAGCGGGGTCTGGGACCGTGGTTGACAGCGGGTCCGGGCCGCGAGCCTGACGCCCGCTCGGCAGCAAGACCCGGTCCCGCATCGACGCGGGCACCAGGTGCGCGGGGCCCCCCGGGACGACAGCTGCTACCGTCCCTACGTGCCCAGGGGGCGTTTGGATGACGGCCGGTGCCGCGAGCGCGCTCGCGGCCGCCGGACTCTCGCCCGTCCGTCGCGAGGCGTCGCTTGCCCTGGCGCCGGCGGTCAGCGGCCCGCGGGTGGCGCCAGCCGGGCTCGGAGGCGAAGGGCGGCGGGGTTGGCGGGATCGATCTCGAGGGCGCGGCGGTTCAGCTCGCGGGCCGCGGCAAGGTCCCCGAGCCGCAGGCGCAGCAGGGCGCTGTTCTGCAGGGCCTGGAGACTTCGCGGGTTCAGCGCCAGCGCCCGCTCGAGGTGCCGGGACGAGGCTGCCAGGTCGCCGAGGGCCAGGTAGATGCCTCCCAGGTTGCTCTGCGCGTCGTCCGAGTTCGGCTCGAGCGCGGCGGCGCGCTGGTAGCAGCGCAGGGCGTCCGGCCAGTCCCGGCGCCGGGCGGCGAGGTTGCCGAGGTCGAGCCAGGCCAGGAAGTCGTCGGGCGCCGCCGCCAGCGCCGCCTGGTAGTGGCGGCCGGCGAGCGCCGCATCGCCGCGCTCCTCGGCCAGCCTGCCGAGGTTGTAGTGCACCAGGTCGAGGCGGGGCTCGAAGCCGGCGAGACGAGGCAAGGCGAACGCCGCGACGACCGCCAGCCCGAGACCGGCGGCACGGACGGCGGCAACGGCGGACCCGCGGCGGACCGCTGTCCGTCCGAGGTCAGGAGACGCCTCCGTAGCGGTCGCGGCATGCGGCGCTGTCGCGGCAGTGCGCTCGCGACGCCAGGCCGCGACGGACTCGACCAGGGCGGCGACCGGCAGCGCGGCGAGCAGGAGCAGCGCCGGCACCGCCGGCAGCCGGTAGCGCGCGAAGAGGAAGAACGCAACGGTCGACACCATCCAGGCGCCGGCGAACACCAGCGCCGGTGCCAGCCTCCGCAGCGCCGGCGGCCTCCTCCTCTCCCGGCCGCTGCCGAGGAAGCCGAGGCCCAGCGCTGCCAGCAGGGTCACGCCGCCGAACTCCAGCAGCGGCAGCCGGTAGACGGGCGACAGGCCGCGAAGATAGTAGTAATCGACCGCGTCCGGCCACTCGTACCAGCTCCAGAACAGGCCCAGCTTGCGCAGGGTCAGGTGCAGGAAGTCACCGGGGTGGGAGCGCGCCCAGGCGAGCGCGCGGTGCAGCCAGTAGCGCGAGACGCCGGCCGGAGTCAGCGGCCGCCCCAGGACCTGCTCGGCGATCCTCGCCGGCTCCCGCCGCTCGAGCTCGGGGATCTGCTTGCCGGGCACGATGGGCCGGTACGTCCCGTCGGCTCGCGGGTTGTTGCCGATGAAGAAGTTGACGCCACCCTGAGAGGTCGTGGGGAGGAAGTCTCCGCCCACGAGCCCGTTGCGCAGCGCCACCGGCGCCAGCGCCAGCGCCACTCCGGCGAGGAACGCGGCGGCGCGGCCTGTGCGCTCGGCCAGCGCGGCGCGACCGGCCAGCGCGGCGCGGCGGCCGGGCCCCGCACCCGCCCCGGCCCCGGCCCGGCCGTCGCTCCACGCCAGCGGCAGCAGGAAGGGCACGACCAGCAGCGCGTTCTCCCGCAGCAGGGCCAGGACGCCGAGCAGGAAGCCGACCAGGAGCCACCGTTCGGCGGCTCCTCGCCGGGCTCCGGTCGCCGCCTCCGACGGAGCGGTCGCCGCTGCCGAGACCGCAGTCGACACGTCCGAGGCGGCGGTTGCCTGCGAGCCGGCGGTTGCCGTTTCCGCGGCGGGGGTCGCGGCCTCCGAGCCAGCGCCCGCGGCCCACGCCATGGCCCACAGCAGGAAACAGACGGTGGTGACGGCGAGCGATTCCTTGAGCAGCTGAGCGTCGTAGAACAGGAACGGGCCGTACACCGCCGCGAGCGCCGCCGCGGCGCGGCCCGCCCGCTCTCCGGCCATCGCCCGTCCGGCGCGATAGAGGGCGTAGCAGCCCGCCACCGCCAGCCCGATCTGGGCGAGATAGGCGGCGTCGAGGCGAGGTCCGAAGGCCTTGTAGAGGATGGCGAGGAGGTAAGGGTAGAGCGGCGCCTGGAAGAAGACGCCGCGCCCGTGCCCCAGCCAATCGCCGCCGGCGATCTCTCGCGCCCAGCGGTCGTACTCCCAGCTGTCCATCACCGGCGCGCCGATGAAGGGCGCCCGCCGCACCGCCGCCCAGTGCGCGAGGCGCAGCGCCAGGGCGACCCCGAGGATCGCCACGATCGGCAGCGTGCGCCCGGCCGGCCTAAGAGGCCGCTTCCTAGCGAGGGGGAGGGAGGGGGCGTCCCCTTCCCCCCCGGAGGGGGGCCGCGGCTCCGCCTGTCGCCAGTCGCGGCATCCCAGCTGGGAGGAAGGGGATCGAGGGGTTGCGGGGGGCGATCCGATCGATGCCTTACGTAGTCCTCGATCGATAGCCATCGGCATCCGTTTCATGCTTCGAGTATCGCCCACCGCTCGGCGCCAATTGATAGGAGAGGAGCCGTCCTCCGGCGGCGGCGCGGCGATTCTCCCGGTCCTCAGCCGGCGCTGGCGGCCTGACGCCGCCGCGACCGGCTCGTCGCCAGCCAGTGGGCCACGACCGGCAGCGCCAGCAGGCCGAGCAGCACGGCGAACCAGAGGGTGGCGCCGCGGATGATGAAGGTGATCAAGGTGGCGCGGGCGGTGTCGAGGCCCTGCGCCCTGAGCAGCGCGGTGAGGGCGCCGTCGGCGGCGCCGAGGCCGCCGGGCAGCATCGAGGCAGACCCCAGGACGGTCGAGGCCGTGTAGTCGAAGAGACCGGCGAGGAAGGTGGTGTGCGGCGCGTAGGCGCGCACCGCGACGACGAAGCCGGCGCCCTCTGCTCCCCAAGCGAGGGTCGACACCAGCAGGCCCATCGCCAGCAGCCCCGGAGAGAGCAGGCTGCGGAGTCCCTGGTAGATCGTGGCGAGCGCGCCGGCTCGCGACCCGACGAACGGCAGGCGCGCCAGCCTGCCGAAGAGCCAGACCGCCCAGCGCTCCCAGGTGAAGACCGCAACGCCGAGCGCCACCGCGGCCAGCCCCAGCGCCGCCCACCACGGGCCGCCCGGGAAGGGGAGCGCGCCGACCGCCAGCAGCGCCGCCACCCCCAGGAGGTCGGTGACGCGCTCCGCCAGCACGGCCGGGGCGACGCGCAGCGCGGGACCGCCGCCGAGCTCGCGCACCAGCCAGGCCTTGCCCAGCTCGCCGGCCTTGCCCGGGGTCACCGACAGCAGGAACCCGGTGAGGAAGACGCCGCAGCTGCGGCCGAGGGGCAGGCGCGCGCCGAGGGCGCGCAGGTAGATCTCCCAGCGCACGAAGCGCAGCGAATAATTGAGCAGCGACAGCGCCAGGATCGGCGCCAGCAGCGCGAAGTCGAAGCGGCGCAGCTGCGCGAGGAAATGGCGCGGATCGGCGAGGCCGAGCAGCCCGGCCAGCACCAGCAGGCCGAGAGCAAACACCGGCAGCAGCCGGCGCCCGAGGTGGTAGAGCGCGACTTCGGGGCGCCGCGGGTCCGTTGCCGGCGTGGTCGCAGGGGCCGCCGGCGTGGCCGCCGCCGTGCCAGGCGACGCGTGCCCACCCGGCGCGGCGGCCGTCTCGGGCAGGGTCAGGCCGCCGCCGCTCGCGGATCGAGCTCCGCCGCTTCCGGGTACTGCTCGAAGAGGCGCATCCACTTGCTGGTTTTCCGGTAACGCTCGATGCGCCGCTTGCCGATGGTCGGATACCAGGCGAAGTCGTGATAGAAGGACGATCCAAACACGAAGAAGTAGACCAGCGGCGTGCGGAACAATAGCTTCTGCAGGCCGTGCAGCGGCCCGAACCAGACCAGGTTGCCGAAGCGGGAGACCGCGTTGTCGCCGACCGAAAAGTGGAAGTTCATTCCCGAGACGTCTTCGCCCACCACTTCGATGTCGCGCGGATCGCCCACTCCCAGCCCCGCCTCGTGGGCCAGCCGGATGTACTTGATCGACATCGGATCGAAGCCCATCAGCTTGGCCGCCACCGCGTCGATCGCCACCTGGTCGCCGGAGGCGAGCAGCAGGTCCTTCTCCACCGGGATCATGGTCCGCGGCCCGGGACCGTTGCCGCAGGTGGTGCCGTCCATGACCGCGAAGATGCCGCTGTGGATCTCTTTTTGGATGGTGAGCAGATCGACCAGCGTCTCGTGGATCCACGAGTGGGTGTAGTGCCGCCGGGTGTTGAGCAGGCCGCCGAAAGCGTTCTTCATCGCGCCGGTGGTGGTGGTGTAGATGTGGCACTTGACCGTCGGCAGGTGGACGATGTTCTTGCCGATGAAGAACTCCGGGATGGTGATCCCTTCGGGATAGATGCGCGGCAGCGCCAGCATGCGGCCGCGGGGCTCGTAGCGGATCCACTTCAGGTCGTCGGGGAAGCAGTTGTAGCGCACCGGCACGCCGTACCTCTCGAGCACGGGCAGGTAGCGGTTCAGGCGTTCCCCTTTCTTGGGGTCGGTGACCACGGTGTTGTTCTGCACGCAGACCTGGTCGCCCAGCCCGAGCTTGCGCAGCTCGAGGATGGTCCCTTCGAGCTGCCAGGGGGTGGTGTTGGCGCCCGGGAACGGGAAATGCCAGGAGATGTTGTCCTTGAGAATGGTGGTGACGCCGTGGGCGAGGTGATCGCGCGCGTCGGCCATCTCCATGGTCCGCCCGACGTCCTCGAGGACGCTCTCGGGCCTGGTCTTGAGCACGGCGACGCGGGGTTTCTTCACGAGTGGTGGTTCCTCCGGATGATCGGTCGGCAGCGGCCGGCGGCGCGAAGCGCCTACCGTACCTATTCTACGAGCTTTGCGACCTGTCGGTCGGCATGGCCTCAGGCGAAGAAGGCCCGCACCGCTTCGCAGACCGCCGCCACCTCCTCGTCGGTCAGCTCGGGGAACATCGGCAAGCAGAGCACCTGGGCCGCGGCGGCTGTGGCCACCGGCAGGTCGTCGTCGGTGGCTGTTCCCGCCGCCCGGCCCCGGGCGGCCGCCGTTCCCGCGAGGGCCGGCTGCCGGTGCAGCGGCGAGGGGTAGTGAATGGAGCTCGCGATGCCGTGGTCGGCCAGGTGCCGCATCAGGGCGTCGCGGTGGGCGGTGCGCACCGTCAGCTGGTGGTAGACCGACAGGCTCCCCGGCGGGTCGGCCGGCGGCAGCGCCAGATCGCCGGCGCCGGCCAGGCCGCCGTAATAGCGGCACGCCAGCTCGCGCCGCCGCGCGTTGTCGGCCTCGAGCAGCGGCAGCCGGCAGTTCAGCACCGCGGCCTGCAGGCTGTCGAGCCGGCTGTTCCATCCCACCTCGACGTGGTGATAGCGCGTGTCCTGGCCGTGGTTGGCAAGCCGCCGCACCCGCTCCACCAGCGCGCGATCGTTGCCGGTCACCGCGCCGCCGTCGCCGTAACAGCCCAGGTTCTTGGTGGGGTAGAAGCTCCAGGTGGCCAGCCGCCCGAGCCCGCCGACCCGGCGCCCGGCGTAGATCGCGCCGTGCGCCTGCGCCGCATCCTCGACCAGCCACAGCCCGTGGCGGTCGCACAGCCGCAGCACGCCGTCGACGTCGAACGGCCGCCCATAGAGGTGGACGCCGATGATGCCCCGCGTGCGCGCGGTGACGCGGGCCGCCGCGTCGGCGGGATCCAAGTTGAAGGTGGCGGCGTCGATGTCGCAGAAGACCGGCACGCCGCCGGCGAGGAGCACGGCCTCGGCGGTGGCGAAGAAGCTGAAGGCGGGGACGATCACCTCGTCGCCGGCGCCGGCGCCGACGCCGACGCCGAGAGCGCGCAGGGCGAGGACCAGTGCATCGGTGCCGTTGGCGACGCCCACGCAGGCCTCGACCCCGAGAAAGCCGGCGAACTGGCGCTCGAGCTCTCGCACCTCCGGACCGAGGACGAAAGCGTTCGTCTCGAGGATGCGCTGCCAGCGCTGCTCGAGCGGCGCGGCGATCCGGCGCCGGGCGCGGCCGAGATCGAGATAAGGGACCTGCAGGGTCGTGGTCACAAGCCTCCCAGCTGGGGTGCCGCGACTGGCGACAGGCGGAGCCGCGGCCTCCCGGCCCACGCGGCCGGCGCTCTCCTGCGGTCCGGAGAACGCGCATTGGTGGGCGGGTGGGCGGGGGTATTGTAACCGCATGCTCTGGCGCCTGCGGTTCTACGGGGCGGCTCCGCTATCCTGATCTCCCGGCAGCCGGCGCAGTGTGTACCGCGTCCAGGGCGTGCTGTAGACGACCAGCTCGCCGCTTCCCATGGTGCGGTTGTCGGCGAGACGCACGCGCAGGACCGGCCGTAGCCCGAGATCGGCGGCGAGATGCGGCAGCCAGGCCGGGAAGATGGCCACGAAGTCGGGCCGGCGGGCGGCGACCGCGGCGGCCATCGCCCGCTCCCAGGGGATGCCGCGCGCCACCTGCCGCTGCACCTCCAGGCGCAGCTCCGGGTTGGCGATGCCGGCGAGGTCGACGATGCGGTTGGGGAGCAGGTACTTGAAGGCGCCGATGTCGTTGACCGCCAGCACCGCGCCGGCGGGCAGTCGCGGCGCCAGCCAGCGCGCCGCGCGCACGTCGCTCGACTCGACGTCCGCCAGGTTGTGGGCGTAGAGACCGGCGCACTGCCGCAGGCTGGACGCCGTCGGCCACAGCAGCAGCGCCACCAGCGCCAGGCCGGCCGGCAGCCGTGCCTTGCCGGCGACCACGCCCGCGCGCAACGCGGCGGCGGCGCCCTCGAGGGCGACCGCGCCCAACACCGCCACCACCGGGAAGAGCGGGAAGAAGTAGCGGCCGAAGTTGCCGGCCATGATCTTGCCGGGCGGGCTGAGGGTGGAGTAGGCCAGGGGCAACGCCACCAGCCAGAGCCCCGGCAGCAGCCCGCGGTCGCGGCGCGTGCCGAGGCGCGCCACGAGCGCCGCCACCCCGCCGCAGCAGAGCAGGGTCATGTACGGCTGCTGGCGGAACAGGATCTCGATCACGCCGTAGACATATTGCAGGTCCGGCAGCCAGCGCCGCAGCTCGCCGCCCTTGGCCGCGTAAGTGGTGGGCAGGAAGGTGCCGCCGACGACCCGGTAGAACAGCAGCGGTCCGGCCAGCACACAGCCCGCCAGCAGGCCGCCGGCGGCGAGGCGCGCGAAGGGCGGCCGCCGCCACCGCAGCGGCGCCAGGTCATCGGCGGCGGCGGCGCCCGCCGGGCGGTCGCGGTCGAACCGCAGGCAGCGGTCGGCGAAGGCGAGGGCCAGCAGCAGCAGGCCCTCGGGGCGGGCCAGCGCCGCCAGGGCGAGCACGGCGGCGGAGATCGGCAGCGCGGCCGCCGCGCCCGCGGATCCTGCGCCTTCGCCCGCCGGCGCCGGCGGCGCTGGCGCCGTCCGCGGGTCCGCCGCCCGCTCGCGCAGATGCAGCACCATCCCCCAGGCCGAGAGCAGCACGAACAGCGGGATCTCCATGCCCGACAGCGCCGACCAGACCATCCAGCCCGTTCCCAGGGTGAGGCCGCTTGCCAGCGCCGCCAGGCCCGGCGCCAGCTCGAGCTCCCGCGCCAGCCGCCAGGTCGCGTCGATGCTCGCGACGTAGAGCAACGCGCCGGCCAGCTGCGCCCAGGCGAGGGGGCTGCCCGGGAGGTAGGCGAGCAGCGCCAGCAGCGCGGTCCACAGCGGCGCCGTCGAGCCGGTGACCAGCTCGCCGCTGTTGTAGGCCAGGCCGCGGCCGGCGGCGAGGTTGCGGGCGAACTGCAAGTGGATCCAGCTGTCGTCGAGCGGCCAGCCCAGGCCGCCGTCGAGCTGCCATAGCTCGATCGCCAGGAAGCCGACGCAGGCGGCGGCGGCGCCCAGCAGCAGGCACCAGCGGGCACGGCTCGGTCGGGCTTCGGCGGCGGCACCGGCGGGACTGGCGGCGCCGGCGGACAGCGGGGCGAGAGGCGCCGTCGTCATGGGGAAAGCAAGCATATCCGAGTGCGCCGAGCCGCCCGCGGGACCTTCTCGCTGCACCCGCTCTACCGGCAGCGTGGAGCCCCCCCACCGCCGTTTGGACGAGGGCCTCGCAGTCCTCCGCCGGCTCGCCTAAGGCCCTCGTCCAAACGGCGGTGGGGGGGCTCCACGCTGCCTGACCGCGGGTGCAAGGAGAAGGAGGGAGTATGATCTGCGGCCGATGTCCACCCCCGAGCTCGAACGGCGCATGCGGCAGGCCTCGCGCCTCGCCCTGTACGGCAGCATGGTGCTGATGATCGCCGCCGGCTACGGGCTGGTCGCGACCCTCGATCGTCCGGCGGGGTTGGCCGACGCCGAGACGGCCTGGATCCGGCACGATTACTTGCACGACCCGACGGTCCGGCTGCTGCAGAGCTACGTCCGGATCGACACCAGCAAGGCCACCGGCAACGAGCTGCCTGGCGCCCGCTTCCTGGCCGCGCAGCTCGCCGCCGCCGGCATCCGGTCCGAGATCGAGGTGCTCGACGGCAAGCACGCCAATCTCTACGCCCGCCTCGACGGCCAGGACCCGCATCCGTTGGTGCTGCACAACCACATCGACGTCTCCGACGTGGACCCGCGCCAGTGGATCTATCCGCCGTTCGAGGCCCGCCTGGTGCTTCCCTGGATCTGGGGGCGCGGCGTCTTCGACATGAAGAGCGTCGC
>Ga0210384_10001479_pt1 | contig 31860 bp, 25 predicted proteins | sample IncBWH2MmetaG_FD_160574 | JGI IMG/M metagenome (GOLD analysis project Ga0210384, IMG submission 160574) | Forest soil microbial communities from Barre Woods Harvard Forest LTER site, Petersham, Massachusetts, United States - Inc-BW-H-2-M | ecosystem: Environmental > Terrestrial > Soil >...
AAAAGCGCGTCGTCGTGCGTCATGCCGTGGCCGTCGTCGATGACGCGGATCATCCGCTTGCCGCCGACCTCGGTCTCTACACGGATCGTTTTCGCGCCAGCGTCTAGCGCATTTTCCAAAAGCTCTTTCACTACCGAAGCGGGACGTTCGACAACCTCGCCCGCGGCGATTTTGTTCGCGACAGCTTCCGGCAGAATCCGTATTCGGCTCATTTACTCCTTACTGAACCTCAGATCGTCCTCCTCCGTCATGGCTCCCATGATTAATGAAGCGATGAACACGGCGGAGACGATTACAGCAAGCTTCCACGAAAAAAAGACAGAGACCAGGAACAGCGTCGGCAACACATAGTAGCTAACTACGAGCGAACCGCGCAGCCATCCAGGTCTGCGATGATCGCGCAGTGTTGCCTCACGGGCCGAGTCAAAGAGCACGCGGAACGCGGACTCAAGGACTTCCAGCAGCCAAGACATAGATCGTGCTCCGCCTAGGACGAACCTTTTTCTTTGGCCGATTGTTTTATCGCAATGCCAAGTTGATCGAGCTGGTCCTGGTCCACTGACGAAGGAGATTCTGCCATTAAATCTACTGCGGCGGTTGTCTTTGCAAAAGCAATCACCTCGCGCAGGGATTTTTCGCCGGCTAGGAGCATGGCGATGCGGTCGATGCCGAGGGCGATGCCGCCGTGGGGCGGCGTGCCGTAGGTGAGCGCGTCGAGGAAGAATCCGAAGCGGCGGCGGAGTTGTTCTTCGCTCAGGCCGAGCGCGCGGAAGAGGCGCTCCTGAATGTCCTGGCGGTGGATACGAATGCTTCCTGAGCCGAGTTCGTTGCCGTTGAGGACGAGATCGTAGCCTTTGGAGCGCACTTCCCACGGCGCCGACTCGAGCTTTTCCAGATCTTCGTCGACGATGCCGGTGAAGGGATGCTGGGCGCTGACCCAGGTTTTGTCGTTCTCGCTCCATTCAAAGAGCGGGAAGCCGGTGATCCACAGAAATTTCCATTGCGTGCGGTCGATCAAGCCCAGCGCTTCGCCGAGTTGCAAACGCACTTGCCCGGCGACCAGCGCGGCGGCTTCGGTTCCTTTGATTTGCTGCTTCGCGCTCACCGCGACGACGAGGTCGCCAGTTTTTGCACCGCACGCGTCGGCAAGTTTCTTGACGTTTTCCGGGCCGATTAATTTTTCTACGGTCGAAGTCGTTCCTTCCGCCGCGAGCTTCACAAAATACGCGCCGCGCGCGCCGTTGGACTTGGCTTTCTCGGTCACTTCGTCGAGCTGCTTGCGCGAATATCCGGCTGCGCCGGGAGCGGCGAGGGCAAACACGCTGCCTTCGATTCCCAGCTTGGTTTTCGCTTCTTCCGGAAAGCAATCCGTGACTTCGTGCAGCTGCATGCCAAAGCGCAGATCGGGCTTGTCGCTGCCGTACTTGCGAATCGCATCCTTGTAAAGCATGTGAGGAAACGGGCCTTGCGTTTTGACGCCCGCGACGGCGCACGCGCGCACCATCACCGTTTCGATGACGTGAAAAATATCTTCCTGGCGCGGGAAAGACATCTCGACGTCGAGTTGCGTGAATTCGGGCTGGCGGTCGGCACGTAAATCTTCGTCGCGAAAACATTTCACGATCTGGAAGTAGCGGTCGAGCCCGCCAATCATCAGGATTTGCTTGAAGATTTGCGGCGACTGCGGCAGCGCGTAGAAGTGGCCGTGATGCACGCGGCTGGGCACGAGATAGTCGCGCGCGCCTTCGGGCGTCGAGCGCGTGAGCATGGGCGTTTCGATTTCGAGGAAGCCCATTTCGTCCATGGTCTTGCGAATTTCGAGGACGATTTTGTGGCGCAGCGCGAGGTTGCGGTGCGACTTGGGACGGCGCAGGTCGAGATAGCGGTAGCGCAGACGCGTTTCTTCCGCGGCGTTGATTTCGTCTTCGATGGGAAACGGCGGCGTCTTGGCGTTGTTTAAAATGTGCAGCTTCGTGGCGATCAGCTCGACTTCGCCAGTGGCGATTTCGGGATTCGCTTTTTGCCGCTTGATGACTTTGCCTTCGACCGCAACCACAAATTCGCTGCGCGCCTGCTCCGCTTTGGCGTGCGCGGCGGGCTGCGCTTCCTTGTTGAAAACCACCTGGACGATGCCGGTGCGATCGCGAATGTCGAGGAAGAGCAAATTGCCGAGGTCGCGCCGGCCAGAGACCCAGCCCATGACGATAGCGTCGCGGCCCTCGTCGGAGGCGCGCAGCGCGCCGCAGTAGTGTGTGCGTTGCAGATTGCCTAGAAAATCCAGCAAGGTCTTCTCCGTGGCACAGACTTCAGTCCGTGCATGAGTGATGCATACTGCCGAGCCTAAATGGCTAGCACAGGCTGAAGCCAGTGCAACAAAGGCCGGGCTAAAGCCCGGCGCTACGGCTTGAGCAGATATTCTAGCAGAGCTTGTTCGGTGAGTTTCTGTTGCGAGCCGTCTGCAAGATTTTTGAGCGTCCACTGGCCGTCGGCGACTTCATTATCGCCGAGGATGAGCGCGAAGCGCGAGCCGAGCTTGCTGGCGCGCTCGAGGGCTTTGCCGAATTTCAGTTCGGTGGGCGGCAGCTCGACGCGGAAGCCGGCGTTGCGCAGATCTTTGGCTGCGCGGATTGCGGTCGCATAGGCGCGTTCGCCCATCCAGGCGATGTAGACGTCGCGGCCTTGCGGCGCGGCGCCTTTGCCACTTTCTTGCAGCGACAAGATGAGGCGGTCTTCGCCAATGGCAAAGCCGATGCCTTTTGTGGGCGGGCCGCCGAGGAGCTCCACGAGGCCATCGTAGCGGCCGCCGCCGCAGACGGCGTTTTGCGAGCCGAGGCCCTGCGCCGTGATTTCAAACGTGGTGCGCATGTAGTAGTCGAGCCCGCGGACGAGGCGCCAGTTTTCGCGGTAGATCACGCCGCGCTGCTCTAGCTCATGTTTCACGGCGGCGTAATGCGCTTTGCACTCGTCGCAAAGGTGATCGGCGATGCGCGGAAGCGTGGCAATGATGGGCTGCTCGTGTTCGAGTTTCGAGTCGAGCACGCGAAGCGGATTTGTTTCGATGCGGCGCTGCGAGTCGGCGCCAAGTTTGTCTTTCACTTTTTCGAGTTCGGCGCGAAGCAAGGCGACATAGCCGCGACGGCAGTTTTCAGCGGCGTGCCCAATGGAGTTGATGCTCAATTCCGTTCCCTGCAAGCCACACTTGTCGAAAAACGTCATCAACATTTCGATGAGTTCTGCATCGATAGCAGGAGCATCAGGCCCGCCGAGGATTTCCGCACCAATCTGATAGAACTGTCGGTAGCGACCTTTTTGCGGCCGCTCCCGCCGAAACATCGGCCCCATGTAATACAGCTTCACCGGCTGCGGCAATTGCTGCATGTTGTGTTCAATGTAAGCGCGGCACACGGAGGCTGTCGCTTCGGGGCGGAGCGAGATGCTCTGCCCGAGTTGCATCGAATCTTTCAAAACGACCATTGTGTGGAGCTCTTCCAGAACTTCCTGGTCAACCTTCTCAATCGGCGCTTCACCTTGGCCCCTGAAGACATTCCCTCGGTCCCATATTTCTTTCATTCGGTCGAGAGCGACTCGATTGGCAAGCGTCGCCGGCAATTCCTCCGTGGCGATTAGCTTCTCGGCTTGCTCAATAAAAGCTCCGTAACCACCTAGCAAAGAGGGATCCGGAAGCTTTTCAAGTCGGTCTGTAAATGTGTACATCTCTTTGCCAACGATGTCTGTGTCAGTGCCCACAGCGCGGGCGAATAGTTCTGTAGGTTCAATCACGGGCGGGCGGATTTCCCCGTAGCCGTAGGTGGCGAAGACTTCGTGAGCGGCTTGCTCGACGCGGTTCCAGAGGGCGGTTTCCGGCGAGAGCAAGTCGCGGGTGCCGCGGATGGCTTGGAATTTGGTCTTTGAAGCCATCGTCAGCGGGCCCTTTGTGAGAGTGGCGAGTGGCGAGTGGCGAGTGGCGAGTGAGAGAAAGAGCTAAGTTTCCGTTTCAGGGCTACTAGCATCTTTTGCAATTCATCTATTTCTTTCAGCGCGGCCTCCACGTCAGCCTGTTGAGCGAATCCTAGCTCCACACTCAGTGACAACTGAGTATCCAGTTCTGCGAGCGAACCTTCTGCGATGGAGAGAAACTGCAAAAACTCGTTTGTTCCTCTTCGGGCTTGACCTTCGGCAATGTTCGACGGGACCGACACGGCTGCTCTACGCATCTGCGAAGTCAGTCCGTAGCGCTCCTCCGATGGATAACGTGTCGTAAGTTTGTACACCAATTTGGCGAGATTCATTCCTTTCTGCCAAACAAGCAGATCCTTGTAATGCTTTGGCTTTGGCCGTTCGTTCGCGGTGTTTTGCTCGCCACTCATCACTCGCCACTCGCCACTTCTTTTCTATAAATATTCTTGTATTCGACGTAGCGCTGGGCGTAGGCGTCGATGCTGGCTTGATCGATGCCGGTCAGCGCGCGCTTGACTTTGCCGGGGTGGCCTACGACCAGGCTACCCGGCGGGATTTTGGCGCCTTCGAGGAGGAGCGTGCCGGCGGCTACGACGCTGCCGGCGCCGACGTGCACGCCGTTCAAGATGACCGCGCCCATGCCGATGAGGCAGCGCGACTCGATGGTGCAGCCGTGCAGCGTGACGGAGTGGCCAATGGTCACGTCGTCGCCGAGGACGAGCGGGTGCTCGTCGCGCATGACGTGGAGGACGCAGCCGTCCTGAATATTGGTGCGCGCGCCGATGCGGATGTGGTGGACGTCGCCGCGAATCACGGTGCAGGGCCAGACGCTGGAGTCTTCGCCGATGACCACGTCGCCGATGATGACGGCCGCGGGGTCGATATAGGCGGAGGCGGCAATTTGCGGGCGCTTGCCGCGGTAGGGGCGAATGTCGGGCTGGCGGCTCAGTTCGATGGAGCCGCGCGCGGGGTTGGCGCCGGAATCTTGGTTGGACACTGTATTTTGGCCTCCCCTGTTTCTTGTAAACGTTGCATCTAAAAGAGTTAAGCCTACTCGTACGGTCATCACGAGGACGCGGACTCGGCTCACATTCCAGCGGAAAGTGCAGGTCTAAAGACCCGTCACAACAGGCCATCCGACGCAATCCCCAAACAAAAAATGCGGCAACCGGGTTGCCGCACTGCCGCCCAATAAGCCTGTGTCCAGGGCGGAGTATACCACGATCCGAGAAGGCCGCAAGCGCTGGGTGCATGGCCCGAATGGGAGGGCGCGATGAATCGCGCCCCTACTGCGATGTTACTGTCAACCCTCGGTCTGCATGGCCTGGCTGGGGTTACCGCTTTAGAGATTTGAAGCAGATAGTGCCAAATAGGAGAGTGGAGGCGAACGAACCAATCGACGCACAAATAATAACCCATTGAGGAAGGTTCGGGGATGCGCCGAGTCCGAGCAGCATGGCCATGCCAACACCGGCCCCGAACCCGCTGAAAGCGACCAAAATAATTCCCAATCCGACAAGCTGACGATTCTGATTCTCGCTCGTAGTCATGCTAGTCGATTTGCACCGACGGACCGGAGGAGGTGGCGCTGACTTCGGCTAGGCGGGCGGTTACGGCGCGGGCCAGGGCGTAGAGGCTTTGGGTGCCGGGGGCGGATTCGCCGAGGCCGGCCACGGGTTTGCCGGTGTCGCCGCCGATGCGGATGCGCGGATCGATTTCGATTTCGCCGAGGACAGGGACGCCGTAGGCGACGGCGGTTTTAGCGCCTTCGCCGTGGCCGAAGATGTCGATGGGCTTGTCGCAATGGGGGCAGCGGAAGGTACTCATATTTTCGACTACGCCGAGGACTTCGACGTTGACCTGACGGAACATTTCGATGGCTTTGCGGACGTCGGCGAGCGCGACGGTGGACGGAGTGGTAACGACAACTGCGCCGGTGACGGCTACCGTTTGGATGAGCGTGAGCTGGACGTCGCCAGTGCCGGGCGGGAGATCGATGATGAGGTAATCGAGTTCGCCCCACTCGACGCTGCGCAGGAATTGGGTGATGACGCTGTGCAGCATGGGGCCGCGCCAGACCATCGGCTTATCGCCGGGGTTGAGCAGGCCCATGGAGATCATTTTCATGCCGGCGACTTGGACGGGGATGATGCGCTTTTCGGCGGTGGCTTGTGGCTCTTGCAGGGTGCCGAGCATGATGGGGACGTTGGGGCCGTAGACGTCGGCGTCCATGAGGCCGACTTTGTGGCCGAGCTTGACGAGAGCGAGCGCGAGATTGACGGCGACGGTGGTTTTGCCGACGCCGCCTTTGCCGCTGGCTACGGCGACTAGATTTTTTACGCCGGGGATGGGGTGGCGTTCGGGTTGCGGCATGGGTGCTGGAGGCATTTGGTTACCTTGTCTACTCGCTGAAACCGAAGAGAGATTCCTCGACTGCGCAGGCCGACGCTTCGCCGGAGCGAAGCGGAAGAGAGATTCGGCCTGCTGCGCTCGGAATGACAATCACTGCCATCAAACGGCTCATGCCTTGGCGCCGTGGCATTTTTTGTATTTTTTGCCGGAGCCGCAGGGGCAGGGATCGTTGCGGCCGACCTTGGCGCCGGCGCGGACCGGTTTTGGCGCTTCGGCTTGCGCTGGCCCTGTTTGATACTGCAACTCTTTTTGTTGGCGCTCTTGCTTGCGTTCCATTTGGCGAGCGAATTCGGGTAGGCGCTGCGGAGGCGGCTCGCTGGCACGGGCTGCGGCGCTGGCGACAGCCGCGCCTGCGCGCGGGCGGATCGGCTGCGGGGGCGGCGGCGCTTGTCCTGGTCCACCTTGCGGAGGCTGTTCGTTCTGCTGGACTTGAATGTGGAACAGGTAGCGGATCGTTTCGTTGTCGATGCGCGCCATCATGTCTTCGAACAGGACGAACGCTTCTTTTTTGAACTCGACGAGGGGATCTTTTTGGCCGTAGCCGCGCAGGCCAATGCCCTCTTTCAGGTGGTCGAGCGAGAGCAAGTGGTCTTTCCATTGCGAGTCGACAACGTCGAGGATGATGCGACGTTCGAGCCAGCGCATTAAATCTGCGCTGAACTGTTTTTCTTTTTCTTCGTAGCGTGTGGTGACAGCCTTCACGGTGGCGTCGGCAAGTTCATCGTGGCTGAGCGTGGCGGGATCGGCACCGGCGGCTTTGGCATCGACGCCGAACTGGGCGTTGATTTCAGCCAGAAACTGGGTGGTGTTCCACTGATCGGGATGCTGATCGCGCGGGCAAAAAGTGTCGACCAGTTCGCGCGCAACATCCTCCGCAACGCCAAGAACGTAATCGCGCTGGTCTTTTCCTTCGAGCGCGGAACGACGAATCGCATAAATCGTCTCGCGCTGCTTGTTCATTACGTCGTCGTATTCGAGGAGATGTTTGCGGGCGTCGAAGTTTTGCGCTTCGACGGATTTTTGCGCGTTTTCAATGCGCCGCGAAATCAACCCGGATTCGATAGGTACCCCTTCGGTCATGCCGAGGCGGAACATCAACGCCTGCATGCGTTCGCCGCCGAAGATGCGCATGAGGTCGTCTTCGAGCGAAAGAAAAAAGCGCGAAGAGCCAGGGTCGCCCTGGCGGCCGGCGCGTCCGCGCAACTGGTTGTCAATGCGGCGGGCTTCGTGGCGTTCCGTGCCAAGGATGTGCAGACCGCCGAGTGCTACGACTTCGTCGTGCTCGGCTTTGCACTGTTGAGCGAATTGTTCGTAGACCGGCTTCCATTGATCCGACGGCACTTGGAAGATCTTGCCTTCGTGCTGAAAAAGAACCATGGGCACGGTGGGCAGCGCGTCCTTGCCGGCTTCGGCGGGAATTACGGCGGGCGCGGCGGCGTAGGGCATGGCCAACTTGTTTTTCAGAAAATAATCGCGCGTCATCTGCTCGGGATTGCCGCCGAGAAGAATGTCCGTGCCGCGGCCAGCCATGTTGGTCGCCACGGTGACGGCGCCTTTGCGTCCAGCCTGCGCGACGATGCCCGATTCGCGCTCATGCTGCTTGGCGTTGAGGACTTGATGCGGAACGCCGGCCTTCTTCAGGATTTCCGAGATGGCTTCGGACTTTTCGATGGAGATCGTTCCCACCAACACCGGCTGGCCGCGTTCGTTGTAGTGGCGGATGCCGTTAGCGAACGAATTATCTTCCTGGAGGATTCCATTGACGACGGCTTCAAACTTCTCTTTTTCGGTGCGGTAAACTACGTCACGGTGTTCAGTGCGAATGAGTGTACGGTTCGTGGGGATCGCTACGACATCAAGATTGTAGATCTTGCCGAACTCAGCCGCTTCCGTTTCCGCGGTGCCGGTCATGCCGGAAAGTTTTTTGTACATGCGGAAATAATTCTGGAAGGTGATCGTCGCCAGCGTCTGATTTTCGCGCTCAATCTTGACGCCTTCCTTGGCTTCGACGGCTTGGTGCAAACCATCGGACCAGCGGCGTCCGGGCATCTGGCGGCCGGTAAATTCGTCGACGATGACGATTTCGCCGTCTTTGTTCACATAGTCGACATCAATCTTGTATAAGGCGTGCGCGCGCAACGCCTGATACACGTGGTGCATGATTTCGATGTTGACGGGATCGGACATGTTGCTGAGGTTGAGCAGCCGTTCGCATTTGCTGAAGCCTTCTTCAGTGAGCGTCGCAGTGCGATGCTTTTCGTCCAACGTGTAGTCGATGTCCTGGATGAGTTTCGGAATAATCTTGTCGATTTTGGCGTACTTGTCCGTGGATTCTTCGGAGGGGCCAGAAATGATTAGCGGCGTGCGCGCTTCGTCGATGAGGATGGAGTCCACTTCGTCAACGATCGCGAACTGATGCCCGCGCTGGACGCATTGCGCCAGGTCGTACTTCATGTTGTCGCGCAGGTAGTCGAAACCGAATTCGTTGTTTGTGCCGTAGGTGAGATCGGCGCCGTAAGCCGCTTTGCGCTGCTCGTCGTCCAGATCGTGCACAATCACGCCGACCGAAAGTCCCAAGCTGCGATAGAGCGGGCTCATCCATTCGGCGTCGCGCCGCGCCAGGTAGTCGTTCACGGTTACGACATGCACGCCGCGCCCCGCTAGAGCGTTCAGCGCCGCAGGCAAAGTAGCAACGAGCGTCTTTCCTTCGCCCGTTTTCATTTCGGCGATTTTGCCGTCGTGCAGAACCATGCCGCCGATCAGCTGCACATCGAAATGGCGCATGTTGAGGAATCGGCGACCGGCTTCGCGAACCAAAGCAAACGCCGGAACAATCGCCGGATCGAGCACCTTCTTCAACAGCTCTTTGTAAGTGGCGTCGCTGGGATCGGCGTCTTTAAGCTGTTCTTGGACTTCAGCCTTGAGTGCGGCGAAGCGAAGTTTTAGATCATCGTCACTGAGCGCGCGTGTTTCTGTTTCGCGCGCATTGATGGCCACGACGAGCGGTTGCAATTTCTTGATGTCGCGCTCGTGCTTGGTACCGATAAATCGAGCGACAACTGTGTCAACTGCCTTGGCAACATCCATGAAGGGTTTCGCCGTCTCCTGGCGGTGTTCCGCGAGACTAATCGCACTGGCGGCTCTGCTGCAACCAGTACAAACATTCTATTCTAACTGTTTGGATGCGCCAGCGCCAAGAACGTCCACACGCTGGACTAGCGAGGTACTTCCGCGCATCCGGTTCCAGCGAACTTCGATCCTCGGGCGAGCTAGATTTCGCTCAGAAAATCATCGAGCATCTCTTGAAAGAGAATCGCAGCGAATCTCCAGTCGCCTTGCATAGGCTTGGCCGCAGCCGCGGCGTAGCCCGCACCGGGTCTTGGGCGCAAAGGGAGAAAAGGAGGCAGGCCATAACGCATGGCGATGCTATTGGCCCAGAGGCGTGCCGTGCGTCCGTTACCATTGACAAAGGGGTGGATTCGCAGCCATTCCGAGTGGGTCCACGCACAGACATCCATGATTGCGTCCAGATGGTCCTGACTGGGTGGCGTATCGAACGGCAAGCTAGCGTCCAATTTGGACACCAGGGCTTGAAGCTTGGCTTCAAACTTCTTTAGCTCTTCCGCAACGTCGGCGGGATTCGCGCCATAATACGAACCGACCCTTACATGGATTTTCTCGAGCCCAGGCTCACCTCGAAACGCACCAACAAAATGCGCGTCGGGAAGCCTCAAAGCACGCACAATCAGTCTTTGCCAATTTTTTGCTGCCCCGAGAGTGGGAATGTCGCGACGCTCGGCAGCAGAGGCGGCCTGTTTAAGTGCCGCGATGAGATTGTCCCCGAGGAAAGGACTGTCTTCTTCCCAATTAGGCACCCAGTAGCTCGCGAATCTTGCTGCGAACTGGCCCCAGTGGCCGGAACTTTCCGTCGACAAACTCGCCTGGCTCACCTTCGGCCGGGTCGTCGATCAACCTCGCCTCGGCGTCCGCGACAGCAGCAATGGCCCGTTTGAATCCCGGATCACGCTTGCGGTATTCGCGAAGTTTCTCCAAGGTCGCTTGCAGTCCCTTTTCTTCTCGGCGTGGTTGGCCCAAGTAGAGCTTGATGGCCTCGTTCAGGAGCTGATTGATGGGGCGCCGTTCGACTTTGCTCAAGTGCTCCAAGGCGGCGCGTTCTTCAGGTTCAATTCTCAAAGTGAAAGGGATCCTAGCCATGTTTGCAGGTTACACCCCACGGAGACTGATGTCAATATCGACTTTTGACGTCACGCCTCCGGGGCTGGATACGATATATTCTCAGCCGCTGGGCGCAGCGGAGGGCACATAACTTGTTGATTCTTAAATGAATACGCCTAAGAGGCAGTTGGAGCTTCGACGATTGCAGATTGGCCCTTGGTGTTCGCTGTCGGAGTCGATTGGGAATTATTGTCGGCTAGAAGGCGACGGTATTTGCTGCGTTCATCGAGGCTCATATCGACAATTTCAAAGGCCATGTCCTGTGCCCGGTAGTCCCGCATCAAGGCCGTGGCAAGCACATTGCGAAGTCCAAGCTGCAGCTTGAGTTGCACATGCGTCCCAGGGGCGAGATGGCGGCTGATGCTGGCAAAACCGCCCGAGAGGCTCGCCGTCTTTATCTCCAGGCGGCAATTCTCCTTGAGATTTGTGCTCACGGCGGTCACTGGTTTGTGCAGCCGGACTCGTGTATGGCGCCGTTGACGGACGAATTTTGAGTTGGGAATGACGTCGAGCGGCGCCAACGCCAGGTCTTCCCGGTCGATTCCACTCTTGGCCAGGAATTCGCGCGCCCAGTCCGGCTCCAGCTGCATCACGGCTTGAAGCGCCGCGATGCGCAGTTCCTGGGCGTGGGCCCAGCCAAACATCTTCTTTGCCTCAACGATACGCTTGAGCGTCGTGGCCGACTCAGGCGCGTGAATGCGGCCCAGCGCCTCGATCGCTTTCACTTGCAAATAGGGTCCGCCGCCCACCGGCAAGTCGCCGTCCACAATCGTGAGTAAACGGCCCAGCGCCTCGCGGTCGGAGGCCACGCCAATCTCATCGATCACCAGAGGCATGATCAATGGATCAACGTGATCGAGCATCTCGAGAAGAATCCGGCAGCGGCCCGGTGCGCCGCTCGCGGAGATCTGCCGCACGATGCGGTCCTGCGACGTCCTGGGAAAATCTTTCATGCGCGACGGCAAGAACACTTCCACCGCTTCCGGATCTAGCTTGCTCAAGAGCCCAGCCATCTCGACAGCTTCGGTGATGGGTCCGCCTCTTACTGTGCTGCGCAGATATTGCAATCCCTCTTCGCCAAGATCGGCGGCCAGGTTGGAGATGTGCTCGGCGTCTTCTCGCAGACTGCAGCGGTTAAACCGCATGGAAAGCTGCTCCATCGCCGTTTGCGGGAGCATCTTCAAAACGTTGGTCATGCCGGCGGCGGCTTGCCGGGCGCGCAGAGCTTCGTCGACAAATTCCGGAACGCGTTCTTCGATGCCCATCTTCGGGCGCAAGCTGCGCCCAATGCCGGGCCGCTGCGCTTCGACACCGGAAATCAAATCGAGAGCCTGCTCCATAACCGGAAAGCACCGACTGGTGGCAGCCTCCTGGCTGAGCCTCACGAACGCGGCGCTCACCAGCGTCTGCAGATCGGTGTCTTGCTCGACACTCAGCCGCACGCCAAGATGGCGTAGCGCTTCGCCGAGAAGCTTCGGATCGGCCTTGGCGTAAAGCTCGGCCATTTCGGACAAGCCCATCGCGGTTTTTTTGCGCGCGTCAAGCTCTTCGCTGTCGGCGCACGATGCATAGTTTTGCAGGATGCTGATGGCCTGCGCGACGTCTCCGGTCTCGATCAAATGGGCCACGTAGGACTGCACGTTTTTCGGCGGGATGCACCACGCGTCTCCTGAAAGCAGGACGGCTTGCTTGCCACTTTCCGGAACGGCGGCCCAAAACTGGCGGTCGAGAATTTCGCGGTGAGACTCGACCATGATTCCGGCGTCGGTCATCTTATCTTCGTGCGCGCCGAGAATCTTGCGGAGATTCTCGATCTCCGCGTTCATGCGGTCGAGCATCTGCCGCACGGCATTGACTTTGACTTCGCCGCTTTCGAAGCGCTCCAGCGCAAAGCGAATCGCCAGATGTTCTGCCAGTTTCACGAGGACCGACTCATCCGGCTGGCCCTCGGGCGCTTGCGCCGCAAGCCCGGCAATCGCACGCTTCAGCGTGTCTTGCGCGGTGCCCGGCAATTGATTCATCTGCTGCTGGAACTCTCCAGCCGCAGCGGCGCCACCCTGGCCTGCCCCTACGTTGCCGAAACTGGTCAGCGCACCCAAAATTCCATAGATTTCATCTTCGCTCGGTCCGGCGCTCTTGCCTGTTCCGTGCCACGGTCCGCTGCCGCCACCCCCGCCTGCGCCGCTACCAGCACCTCCCGGCCCGGGGCCAAGAAGCGCTCCAGGGACGCCAAGAGCTTGGCCAGCGACACCAGTACCTCCTGCTCCGGTCGCATACGCTCCGCCCGGCAGACCGCCTCCGATACCTGACCCTCCGACTCCGGAGCCGCCAACACCCGATCCACCAACGCCTGATCCACCAACACCTGACCCACCAACACCTGACCCACCAGCGCCTGACCCACCAGCGCCCGATCCGCCAACGCCCGATCCACCCAGGCCATCCGAGTTTCCGCCAATTCCACCGCCGCCGGTCCCGGCACCAGCTTCGCCACCGCCGGAGCCAGAACCACCAGGTCCCGCGCCCGAGCCAACCGATCCGCTACCCCTTGAGCCTTGCGCCGCGGCAATCAACTCGAGCAATTTCTGCGGGTCATTGAGCCATTTCTTAAACTCATTCTGGTCTTCGCCGAGCGAAGCCGCGGCGAGTTGCGCGGCCACGCTGGCATCCTTCAGGCGCGAGTCCGTAGCGACAAAGCAGATCTCATTCAAGCGTATGCCTTGGGCGCCGGTGAGCGCGGCCTTTAGTTGTATGGCGAGTTCGGTAGGCTTTGCTTTGCCCGTTGGAAATGCGCGCGCAAACCTGCCAATCTCTTCCTGTGTGACGGAGGGGAAAAACTGAATGCTGGCGAGTCCGGCAGCGGAAAGCAACTGAGCGAACTGTTTTTCGGCGGGAGCGCCTTCCAGGGGAACGCCGTCAAGCAGCAGCTGCGAACCAGTCGCGCCCAGCATGAGGCCCGCATCCGTCCCAGTGGGAATGGCCGCGTGCAGCTCACGCCAGGCGATGTCCAGCTGTTCGATAGTACGGCTGTGCTCGAAACCGTACAAACGGGCAAACTTCAGGAGAATGTTCAAGCTTCTTACGAAGGCCCGTCCTGAAGTCGACTTGGTATCAGCTATCATTCGCCGCTATGCCCGTCCCTTAATAGGACTTCCTGTCTAGTACCGTAGGGTTATGACTCGTCAGCGGCAATGGTACAGAGGTCCTATGTGTCGCCGATGTCAAGCCGCCACGAGGACGGGTGCGTGACCTGCTCAGACGGACGGGTTGAGTCCGAGCGAGTACAGGTAGGAAGGAGGGGTTTGCGCGCTATTGCACGCCGTCAATCTCTTGTGCCAACTACTTATTGAGTGCTACGCGGCCGCGGCGCTTGCTGCGATTGGTTACCGCCGATACCTGGGGAAGTCCGCCAAGCTCCATCAAGAACTTTCGCAGCCTTGAGCGGTCTTCGAGATCCATGTCCACAAATTCGAACGCCATCGCCTGCGGACGCGCGCCCCTCACGATGGCTTGTGCTTTGATGTTTCGCACGCCGTGCGAAAGCTTAAGCGAGAGTAAAGAACCCGGCGCCAGGTGGCGCTGGCCCGAACCGATTCCGCCTCCCAAGTTGAGTTCCGGGATCGACAGCCGGAAATTTTCGCGCAAGTTGGTGGACACGGCGATCAGATTTCTCGATAGTTTCAGCCGCGCGTAGCGCCGCTGACGCATCGCCGTAGAGTTGGGCTCGGGATCCGTGGGCTCCAGCGTCAAATCCTTGCGCTCGAGTCCGCTGGAGTTAAGTTTTTCCAGCGCCATTGTAGGATCGATGCGCATTAACGATTGGACGGCCGCGATTCGCAATTCAGTGGGGTAGACCCAGCGCCACACCTGCCGCGCTTCCAGAATATGCTGCAGTGTGGGGCTGGCAGCCGAAGCCCGCAAGCGGCCCAGCGCTTCCAGAGCTTTTAGCCGGTGAAAGGGGGGAGTGTGATCGTTCTGCGCTAATTCCACGAGCTTCGGAATGCATTCGTGCTGGCCGCTCATGCCCATTTCGTCGATCGCCAGCGGGCGAATCAGAGCGTCGAGCGAATCGTACAACGAGACCAGCAGTCTGGCGCGCTGTTCGGGCGGAGCAGACGAAAGTTGGCGCACGGCGCGGTCATGCGAGGAGCGCGGCCACTGGCTCAGCCGCACCGGAAGAATCTTATCGACGACGTCGGGGGCGAAATGGCTTAGCAAACCAATCGTCTCGGCGGCCTCGTTCGCGGGCGCCGTTTGCAGAATCTCCAGCAGTCGCTGCGTGGAATCTTCTCCCAACCCACGCACAATTTGGCTGAGCACTTCGCAATCTTCGCGGAAGCCGCAGTGGCCGAAGCGGTTCGTCACGTAGTGCAGGGTGGCCTTGGGCATCAGTCCCAGGATTTCCGTCATGCCGTCGGCAATGTGACCGCCGCGCAGCGCCTCTTCGATAAATTCCGGCAAGCGTTCTTCGGCGCCGATGCGCGGACGCAGGCTTTGTGTTGATCCCGGCCGCTGCTGTTCGATGCTATCGAGGGATGAAAGCGCCTGCTGCATCGCCGGGTAGCAGCGCTTTGACGCCGCTTCCTGACTCATGCGCACGAAGGCCGCACTGATTAACGTCTGCAGCTCGGGCTCCCGCTCGACGGCCAGCTGATTTCCCAAACGCCGGATCGACTCCATCAGCGCGCTGCCGTCACCGCTGCCATACAGCTCGGCCAAATCGGATAGCCCAATCGCCGTGGTGCGCCGCGCTTCCGGCGCTTCCAGTGCGATGCACGCCGCGTACTTCATCAGAATCTCATTCACTGTTTTCAATTCGCCGCGCCGGAGCATATCTTCCAGGAATGCTCTTACGTTTCGCGGCGGAACACACCACGCCTCATCCGACGTCAGCACTTCTTTCTTGTTTTCTTCCGGAACTTGTTCCCAAAACTCTTGATCGAGCAGCTCCGTGTATGTCTGCACCGACAGCCCAGCCTGGGCCATCATTTCTTCCTGCGATCCGAGAATTTTGCGCAGCGCTTCAATCTCGGAATTCATGCGATCCAGAAGTTGCTTGACGGCGTTCACGCGCAGCTCGCCACGCTCGTAACTGTCCAGCGCAAAACGAATCGCTACGTGTTCCGCCAATTTCAGCAGCATCGGCTTGTCCGCTTTTTCGGAGGGAGCCTGCGCCGCCAAGCCTGCAAGGGCCTGCTGCAATGTGAATTGCGCGCGCACCGGCATCGCGCTCAAGCGCGACTGAAACGTCGGAACGTCCATTTTCGCTTCGGGATCTTTGCGGGATTTCCCAAGCTGGGCGAAAAGCCCCAACATCGCGCGGACATCTTCTTCCGCCACGCTAAACCCAGGGCCGCCGCTGCCTGGCCCGCCACCCGGTCCACCAGCAACGGAACCGCCACCAACCATGGTGCTGCCGCGCAGCAGTGCCGATGCGGTTAGCCACTTTCCGGGTGCTGCATCTCCGCCACCACCACCTGCTCCGCCGCCTACTCCGGCCCCGCCACCCGCGCCTCCAGGGCCGCCGCCAGACCCAAGCCCGCCGCTGCCTCCTCCGCCAATTCCCGTGCCTCCGCCGCCAATCCCAACTCCGCCGCCTCCACCGGAACCGCCACTCCCGCCAGCTCCGCCGCCTACTCCGGCGCCACCTGAACCTGGGCCCCCACCGGAGCCCGGGCCTCCGCCCGGACCACTGCCTGGCCCGCCTGTGGCGTTACCTGTGCCCAAACCGCCTCCGCTACCTGAACCACCGCCTCCGCCTTCCCAGAGGCTTCCAGCCTGACTGGCAGTTCCCGTCCCTCCTCCGCTGCCGGAGCCAAAGCCGCCTGCGCCCGTGCCACCGCCTCCGGGCACTCCGCCAGGGCCTCCACCTCCGGGACCGAAGCCTGGACCCGTTCCTCCGCCTCCGCCACCACCGCCGCCGCCGCTACGCGAACTTTCCGCGGCAAGAATCATCTGGAGAAGTTTATTGGGATCTTCAAAGAAATCTTTGAACTTGTCGCCTTGAGCGCCGAGAGCCTTTGCGGTAAGTTGCGCGGCCATCTTAATTCCCGCCACGGAAGAGTCTTCCGCGACATAACGAATTTCGTTGACCTTGATGCTCGTTTCACCGGCGAGGGCGGATTTCAATTGCTCTGCGAGTGAGGAAGGCTTGGCGTTGCCGCTCGGAAATCCTCGTACAAAGCGGGCAAATTGTGGCTGCGTCAAATTCGGAGAGAAGTGAATGCTGGCAATGCCGGAGCCAGTCAGCAACTGCGCGAAACTTTTTTCACCGGCGGACGCACCGAGTGGCACGCCGTCCAGCAGGATTTGGTTTCCTGAAGCTCCAAGCAAGAGCCCGCTGCCGCTGCTCTCATCGAGCGCACCTCGGAGCTCTTTCCACGCAGTTTCAAACTGCGCCGCCGTCCGCACATGGCCAAATTCATAGAGGCGTGCGAACTTAAGTAAAATATTCAGGCTGCGGACAAAAGCCCGCGCGCCCCCGCGTGATTCGGGACTCATGCTATTCGGCGAGGAAGCCGGTCCTCCCCATGCTTCCTACTACACTAGTTGCCTCGCGCGCTACAGACAAGCCTCACGGTACTTATTGTAACCTTCTCAATAACACAGTGTTGGCGAGAAGGACACGAACTTGGCCGCTTCGCACAGCTGATACGGTTGCGTCCCACACCATTTCCGGACTACCCTGTGTTGCCTGGTATTGTGTATGGCTCTACAATAACCTGGCAGTGCATCTTTAGCCCTACGACCGCCGCAGGCACGCTCACGCTGAGTGCACCTTCGGCAAAAATAAGAGCAAGACAAATCCCTATGTCGGACCAGTCCCCACCTGACCGCTACAAGGCAGAAATGCCACAGATACCCGGTATTGCCGGGCCGGGCTCGAACCGCGGCCTCTTGAACAATCCTACGGTCCGGATGGTCGGTGTACTTCTCGCGGTATTGCTGGTGGTCTTTTTCGGCGGGCGATGGATTCTCCGCCCCAGACATGCAGAAGCCCCTCCGGCTGAACCTCCTCCTCAAATTGAGGTACCGGCTCCCGCTCCTGATCCGAATGCAGCACTCCCGCACGCTACGCAGCAAGACCCCGGCATCGCTACGGTCGCGGAGCTGGCCCAGCCCTGGTCTTCCAAACAGTTCTTCATCCGCAATGGATTGACGGGCGAAAACGTTCCAGGTCTGCTCATTCGTTTGCCGGCGAGTTCTGCTTCCCAAGCGAACGGGTACTGGGCTTTCTCATTGAATGCTCCGTTCGGGAATTGCCAGCTCGAGTACATCACCGACCTCGCCAAATTGAAGAGCGACTATGACTTCAATGCTGCGAAGCATCCCATGGTTGGCAACCCTTGTAACCGCACGCTTTACGATCCCACGAAAATGACGAATCTGCCCGGCAACGTCTGGGTACGTGGCGCTATCGCACAAGGCTCGGATCTGCGGCCGCCGCTCGGCATTGAACTAAAAGTTCAGGGAAAAACGATTCAGGCCGTTCGCATGGAGTAGTGCTCCTCGAATTTTCTCTGAACTTATCCCCTGCTGCTTTCCTTCACTGGCTTTTTCTCTATCCCGCTTGACAAGCTATGCCCCCGCCAGTTAAACGTGTTCACCACCATGGAGAAAACATCGATGCCCACTGATTTCGGTACCACCCGCCGCCGCTTTCTGCAAAGCGCTGCTGCGGCTTCTTCCCTAGCGCTTTTGCCAAGTGCGAAGGCGTCCGCTAAAACTTCGCAAGACGCTCCTAAGGCGGACTTTTCGAGTTTGAAGCCTTTTGGCGATCGCCTGAAACCCATCACGGCAGATGAATTCCGTGCCCGCATGACCCGCGCGCAGCAGTTAATGTCTGAGCTGAAGCCGAGTTTTGACGCTCTCTTTTTTGCGCCGGGTACTTCGCTCTACTACTTCACTGGCATTCGCTGGGGATTGAGTGAGCGTCTCGTCGGCCTCGTCCTGCCACGGGTGGGAAAACCTGTCCTCGTCTGTCCGGGCTTCGAGGAAGGCCGCTTGCGGGAACAACTGCGCTTCCCGATTGAAATCCGCGTGTGGCAGGAAGATGAAAGTCCTACGAAGCTCGCCGCGGCCGCTTTGGCCGATCAAGGCGTTCGAACCGGGCGGCTCGGCGTCGAAGAAACCGTTTACTTCACGTATTCCGATCACTTGCGCGCGGCAGCTCCCGGATTTGAATACGTGTCTGCTGATCCCGTCACCATCGCCTGCCGGGCGCGCAAATCTCCTCACGAACTCGAATTGATGCGCCTCGCTTGCGAAGCTACATTTGACGTCTATAAACCCGTTTTTGCCGCTATTCGCGAAGGGATGTCGCAGGACGATATCGCCCATCTTATCGAAGCTGGTTTTTCAAAGATGGGCCTGCGCGGCGGCGCGCTCGTGCTGCTGGGAGCCTCAGCCGCTCTTCCGCACGGCACCAAGCAACCGCAAAAGCTCAAGGAAGGCGACGTCATATTGATTGATGGCGGCTGCGCCGTCGATGGTTATGCTTCGGACGTCACACGCATGGGAATCCTCGGCAAGCCTTCGGAGAAAATCGCGAAAGCGTATGAACTCACGCGAAAAGCCCAGGATGCCGCATTGGATGCAGCACGTGCTGGGCGGCTATCCGGCACTGTCGATGACGCCGCGCGCGCCGTCATTACCGGTGGCGGTTACGGCCCCGACTACAAATTCTTCACGCATCGCCTGGGCCACGGCATCGGCCTCGACGGCCACGAACATCCTTATCTCGTTCGCGGCAGCAAGACCAACCTCGAACCTAGTATGACTTTTTCGAACGAGCCGGGCATCTACGTTGTCGGCGAGTTTGGCATTCGTTGCGAAGACGACATGGTCATCATGCCCGACGGCCCCGCGCAGCTCTTGACGCCAAACTTCCAAGTCTCGCTCGAAAAGCCGATGGGCTGATTTTATGCGCGCCGAATCGCTTCGCAAAACTCAACGATCCTTTGCTCCGCCCAAAAGCGCTCAGTTCCGCTTCGATTTGAAATAAAGCCGCAATGTCCGCCGTGCTCCGGCGTGACAAACTGTATCGCCGGGTTCTGCCCCGGATTCGCGCGCAGAAATAATTCGTACGGCACAAATGGATCGTCTTGCGCCGTGATCATCAACATCGGCACGCGCACCTGCGCCACGACCTTCTTCGCTCCCACTGCATCGTAATAACCCTGCGCGTCCCGGTAGCCGAATTGCGGCGCCGTAATCTTGTCGTCAAACTCTCGCACCGAGCGCACTGGTCCGATTCCATTCAGCGGATAGCGTTGCGGGAACAGCTTGGCCTTTCGCGCGTATCGCGCCATCAATCCTTTTACAAAATGCCGCTGGTAGAAAAAATTGTCGCGACGCTCCAGCGCATCGGCGCACGCCCCAAGATCCATCGCGGGGCAAACCACACACACACCGCGCAGCGCTTTCGGCGCGGTATCTCCAAACTCACCTGTCATCTTCGTCACCAGATTGCCGCCCATCGAGTAACCGGTGAAGAAAACTTTCTCGAATCCGTCAACGTTGGCCAGATCTTCGAGCACGGCTTTATAATCGGCGCTCATCCCGGAGTTGTAGAGCGTCGGCGTAAGCGCTTCCGTGCCGCCGCAATTCCGCTGATTCAATCGCACCGCGTGAAAACCCAATCGGAACGCCTTCTCCGCAATTCCGCAAACGTAATTCGATTCGCTAGACCCTTCCAGCCCATGTAGTATCACCATCACCGGAGCATCGCGCCGCTTCCCCGGTTGCCAATGACATTTCCCAAGAATCCGCGACTCGGCATCCACCTGAAACAACCGCTCTTCCGCCTGTGGCAGGTCGAAACTCCTGCGCACAAAGGCCGCCGCAATTGTCATGGCGTGCCCGTTCCCCAGCAGCCGATGCGGCTCAAATTTGTCCATAACGCAAGGCATGAATTCACTGTAGAGCAGGGCCACACACCAGGCAAGCCGCCGACGCCGCAACCCTTACGGTGGCCTTTGCCCCCTCGCTTTCTGCTGCCCGAGCTCTGTTAACACTCGCTCGTTTTTTCACGTCAATCTAGGTGATGGGGAAACAAGGAGCTAGCACCATGAAATCTCGCCTTCTTGCCTGCGCCGTTCTCGCTTTGTCCTTGGCCGCTATGCCGCTTCTCTTCCACGCGCAAACGCCGTCTTCCGATCCAGCCCTCACCGCCCACGAATGGGGCACGTTTACTTCGATCGCCGGCAAGGACGGCCAGGCCGCCTACTGGCTGCCGCTGACTGGCTCGACGGATCTCCCAGCGTTCGTCGAACATCTTCAAACCCCAGATTTCAAGGGCGGCCTCCGCGGCACGGTGCGCATGGAAACGCCAGTTCTCTATTTCTATACCAATCGCGCCACGACAGTTTCCGTGCGCGTCTCCTTCTCGCAAGGCCTCATCACTGAGTGGTATCCGCACGCCGATCGCGTCGAACCCGTTGGTCTTCAGACTCAAGCGCGGATGGTCGCCTATTACAACGACTGGAATCGCCGCCAGAAGCAGCCCGACAGTAGCATTTCCTGGGACTCGATCACGCTGGAGCCTAGCAGCTCCCCTACTCTCCCGGGCGGAGACCGCGCGAACCACTATTATGCCGCACGGCAAACCTCCTCGACTCCGCTGCGAATTAAGACGCAAACCGGCGACCAAACCGAGAAATTCCTCTTCTATCGCGGCGTGGCCAGTTTTTCTGTACCAATGGCAGTGAAGCTTACCCAAGGCGAAAAGGTAGTCGCCCAGAATCTCACAACCCAAGAAATTCCCGCGATGCTCCTGTTTGAACGCCGCGGCGACAAGTTGGGATTCCGCGTCGCCGACGCCTCCGCGTCCCAACCAACTCTCCATCCTCCCGAGCTCAATGCCAATATGGATTCGTTGAAACAGGCGGTGGAAGACATGCTCATCGCGCAGGGCCTCTATCAAGACGAAGCCCAAGCCATGTTTGAAACTTGGCGCGATTCCTGGTTTGAGGAGGGCAGCCGCTTACTCTACATCGTCCCGCGCCAATTCGTGGACAGCGTCCTGCCTCTCTCGATCAGTCCCGTTCCGGCGCAAACCGTCCGCGTCTTCGTCGGCCGCCTCGAACTCGTCACACCCGCCACACAGCGAGCCGTCGAGCAAGCCCTGGTCACGCACGATCAATCGACCCTCAATCACTACGGCCGCTTTCTCGCGCCCATCCTCGAGACCATGATCGCCAGCGAAAAGAATTCGGCCAAGAAAGCGCATCTCCTCGAGTACCTAAACGATCTCGAAAACGTGCAAGTCACGCAAAACGCACAGAATCAGGCTCCGCGAAACGCGCAATGAGCGTATGTCGAGATTTACTTTGCTAAGTTCCGGGTGGGCGAATCGGCATAAGAATCAACCGGAATTCGGAGCAATTCAACCCAGTTTGAGTTCCTCGAATCCAGTTGTTAGAGTCACAAACGCATCGAGTTCCGATATGGCTGCCAATGTCGTAAGAGAAAGGTTGGCAAAGGCGATGAGAACTCACAGAGTCGCGATCCTCTCCGCGCTAGTTATCCTGTTACTGGTCCCAATCTCCCTTGCGAAGAATGGAAATATCGGGATTTACGGAATTGTGGACAAGGTTGTTTTCGAACCGGACGAGAACGCGCCGGAGCGGATTCAAATCTGGGGTTTGTTTGTGGTTCCTGTCCCAATCTCTAGCGGAATGTATAGGAATCCTCAGCGAGGAATTCTCTATTTCAGCCTCCCTCCTGACAAAAAGAAAATTGCGATGAAGGAGTGGGCCGAATTAAAAAAACGGGCCGGCTCTGGCCAGATTCTCGGCTTCACGGAGTACTGGGTACCGAACCCGAACGATCCGCAAGGCAACCCTCATACGTCATTGGTGGTTTATGTCCACGAGGATGTGCCCCTCGGCTTGCCAGACCCTTATCCGCTTGGAATAGGAGTCCTCAAAATAGACGAGCACAAGCCAGAGGACTACGAGAAGAAAATAATTACTCAGCTCAAGGAAAGCACCAACCAACCCTGAGCAAATCGTCAACGCTTTCCCGTTTTTCTGCGCCGTTTTGTCAGCCACGGCTCCAGCACAGCTTCCAGATCGGTGCGCATCCATCGCGCGGCGGTCCCTTGCCGATAGAAGCCCCATGTGATCAGCGAGCCGCTGAGCACTGTTTCTATTGTTCGCGCCAACTGCGCAGGTTTCACACTTGGCACGAGCTCGCCCGCTTCTAAAGAAGCTTCGACCAGCCGTCGCAATCCCGCCCGCGTGGCCCGCGCCTGCCTCACCAAGTGCCGCCGAAAGTCTGGATCGGTCATATCAATCTGTAGATAGGCCAGGTTGCGCGCGAGAGCCGCCGGCGACGCCGCCATTCCCGCCATGCAATCCGCATACGCGAGCAGTGCGCCAAGCGGTGAAGCGTGCTTGTTCGCTAGCGCCGTGATGAATTCGCCCGATCCGGCGGAATATTTCTCAGCCAATGCCAGCAGGAGCGCGCGCTTCGAGCCAAACCGTTGCACCAGCACCGCCGCCGTCACTCCGGCTTCTTTCGCGATGGCCGCAAGCGTCAGCTCGCGCGGGCCGACTCTGCTCATCACCGCATGCGTGGCGGCAAAAAGCTGGCTGTCGCTGACCTTCCTGGGGCGCGGGCTCATGGGTCTTGACCGTTTCTCAACGCTCGTATAGTATCATTTCTAAACGGCCATTTAGTTTACGTGTTCCCGCGATGCAGAATGGAAAGGAGCGAAACGATGCGCACCATAACCTATGGAGGAGCCGTCAGCCTGGATGGCTTTCTTGCCGGCCCCGAGGGCTCGATCGACTGGCTGCACTTCAGCAAGGACGTCCAAAAAGTGATGGCGGACTATTGGAAGAACGTCGACACCATCCTGTGGGGACGAAAAACGTACGACGTCTCGGTCGCCATGAAACCTTCGTCCACAAAGAAACCCGCCAAAGCGAAAAGCTCCAAGCGCAAAGAGCCAACTATGCGCAACTATGTCTTCTCACGCACGCTCAAGACTCTCGATGATCCCAACGTCGAACTTGTGACCTCCGACGCCGTCGATTTCGTCCGAGCCTTGAAGCGGCGCCCCGGCAAAGAAATCTGCCTGATGGGCGGTGGCGAGCTCGCCCAATCCCTTCTCGCCGCCGGCTTGGTGGACGAAATCGGTCTGAACATTCATCCAATCCTGCTCGGTTCCGGCATCCCCACCTTTCGCGATCCCGGCCACCGCGTGAAACTCACCCTCACGGAATGCCGCCAAATCGATGGCGGCTGTGTCCTCGCCAGCTACAAGGTCGCGCACGCAAAATAGTGGCTGGAACGCCAGAAACTGATCCACTGCCGCGTACACTTCCGGATCGAGGAAGGTTTGACCCCTTCGGACCCTTCCGCTAAGATATTTCTCAAATGAAAAAATCACGCGGTCACTTCAATGTCGTGCTCCGTCCCGAACCAGAGGGAGGCTTCACAGCCATTGTGCCCGTACTGCCCGGATGCGTAACCTACGGCAGAACGCTCTCCGAAGCTAAGAGCATGGCCAAAGACGCTATCTCCGGCTACATCGAGAGCCTCAAGAAGCACAACGAGCCCATCCCCACTGGCGACGTATCGTTCGCTGTTTCTCTAGCCTAGATTTTTTTTGCGTCTCAGTGAGCAGGCCATGAGTAGCTCCAGCGCACGCTCATATTCAAAAATATGCTTGATGCTGCCATCCGTCTGGACCTGGAAGCTTGCGTCGTCAGAGGTTCGCGAGTCGTAGCGCACGCCTTGCCGGTAAGACTCCACATCCTGAAAGTAGAGGCTTCCGGCTTCATCTTCGGGATCGAGATTCCGACCTGCGAAGGCCCACGTTCCTACGATTGGAATGAGCATGCTCTCATCGGCAAATTGAACCGAGAAGTAAATTTCTCCTTCCCTAAGCTGGCTTGCAGTCACTGGTTCAGCGTAAGACTTGAGCTCTCGCGCCTCAAATCGCATCGACTTTACCTCTCAAACCTATTCTAACTAAGCCAGGGCCCTCTATCAGAATTCGGACGACTCCTGGCTGGCCACGTAATCGGACACTGGCCCTACTCAAAAGACCCTCAACTTGACCACAATCCCATTGCCCCCTAGAATAGAAGTTTCACAGTGATTGATTTTTGCAATCTGATGCATTCATCTTCCCGCCCAGCGGCCGCACGCTGGGCTGCGCTGTTTTAGGGCGCTAATCTTCAGAACCGAGGTTGTAATGATTGAAGGTCCAATTCCTGAGGGTCTTACTTTCGACGACGTGCTTCTCCTGCCCGGCAAATCTTCCGTGCTCCCGGCGGAAGTCGACACGCGCACCTGTTTTACCCGCAAATTATCGCTAGACATCCCCTTGGCCTCCGCGGCCATGGACACCGTAACCGAATCCCGGCTGGCCATCGCCATCGCGCGCCAAGGCGGCATCGGCCTTGTGCACCGCAACATGCCCATCGACCGCCAGGGCGAAGAGGTCGACCGCGTAAAACGCTCGGAAAGCGGCATGATCGTTGACCCCGTCACCATCTCCCCGGACATCACCCTCCGCCAGGCCCTCGAGATCATGAACAAGTACCACATCTCTGGCCTTCCGGTTACGCGTGGCTCCCGCCTCACCGGAATCATCACCAATCGCGACCTTCGCTTCGAAAAGAATCACTCCCAACTCGTCGGCTCCGTGATGACCAAGGAAAATCTCGTCACCGTGGCCGTAGGCACCACGCTCGAAGAAGCCGAGCGCATCCTGCAAAAGCACCGCATCGAAAAGCTCCTGGTGGTCGACCAGGACTTCAATCTCAAAGGCCTCATCACCGTAAAAGACATCCAGAAAAAACGCGAATACCCGCGCGCCGCCAAGGACGATCAAGGCCGCCTCCGCGTCGGCGCGGCAGTCGGAGCCACCGGCGACTACCTCGAGCGCGCCGTCGAAATGTCCAAAGCCAAAGCCGATGTCCTCGCCATCGACACCGCCCACGGCCACACCACTCGCGTGATGGACGCCATCAAAGCCATCCGCCAGCGTCTTCCCGAAGTACAAATCATCGCCGGCAACGTCGCCACCTACGAAGCCGCCAAAGATCTCATCTCGCTCGGTATCGATGGTCTGAAAGTAGGCATTGGCCCCGGTTCGATTTGCACCACGCGCGTCGTCACCGGCGCCGGCGTTCCCCAGATCACCGCCATCATGGAATCCGCGCGCGCCGCGCAAGGCACCGGCATCCCCATCATCGCCGATGGCGGCATCAAGTATTCCGGCGACATCACCAAAGCTATCGCCGCGGGCGCTTCCTGCGTGATGATTGGCAGCCTCTTCGCCGGAACGGAAGAAGCTCCCGGCGAAACAATTCTCTACCAGGGCCGCACCTTCAAGTCCTACCGCGGCATGGGCTCGATGGGCGCTATGGACGCCGGCTCCGATCGCTATGCCACTGTTCAGGACATGGAAGAGCGCGGCAAGTCCGTCCCCGAAGGCGTCGAAGGCCGCGTCCCCTACAAAGGCTCACTTGGCGCGCTCACTGACCAGCTCGTCGGCGGCCTCAAAAGCGGCATGGGCTACGTCGGCGCACCAACTCTGCGTGAGCTCACAGAAAAAGCCCGCTTCGTACGCATCACCGCCGCAGGCCTCCGCGAAAGCCACGTCCACGACGTCATCATCACTCGCGAAGCTCCGAACTATCGCATGGAATGAACTTGGAGTGCGGGAGCCCTGCTCCCGCTCTTCCGGCAGTTGACTATTCTTCTCGCCGCGGCCAACTCGTCTCGGGAAGTTAGCTGTCGATAAGCTAAACTAAAAACGTAACCGGAGACCTGGATTTGTCTGACTCGCAACCCTGGCGCAATCCCCGCCCCGCACCACAACTGCCGGAAATGCAGCCCCGCCTTCATAAGCTGCTCATACCTGCATGGCTCCGCGCCTGGTGGCCCGCCATCGTCTGGGCTGGCGTCATCTTCACGCTCTCGACCGACTCGTTCTCTTCCGAGCACACTGCAACGATTCTCTCCTTCTTCGTGAAATGGCTATTTCCCCATCTCAGCGAAGAGCAATTCCATTTTATTCACCACATCATCCGCAAGAGCGCCCACTTCACCGAATATTTCATTTTTTGCATCCTGATCTACCGCGGCGTCCGCGGCGATCGCAAAGGCTGGCGCTGGACCTGGGGCATCGCCGCGCTCTCCGTCGCCGCCGGCTATTCCATCATGGACGAAATCCATCAAGCGTTCGTCGTCAGCCGCACCGCTTCACCCTACGATTCCCTGCTCGACTCCCTTGGCGCCTTCTTCGCCTTTGCCGCCCTCTGGCTCTGGTTCCGCCTCCGCCGCCAAAAATCTGACTCGCTTCCTGACGAAGTTTCCGACCCCACCTCAGCGCCCTCGCTCTAACCGCAAGCCTTTCCCTCCAGCAAAAATTTTGCGGCCGCGCTCCAGCAATGCTACCTTGCATACCACTAATTGCGGTTGATTGAGCCGCCGGACATGCGCGCCAAGAATCCTCCCATCCTCCAATACATCTGCCTTGCGCTTCTCTTCGCGCTTGCTTCGGCGTATCAGATTCGTTCTGCCATGTATGCTTTCCCGAATTATTTCCATCTCAAGGTCGCTGCATATCCATTCACGCCGGAGTACGAGAAAGGCCGCCCCGTCCTTCAGTTTGTGACTAAATCCGCCCGGCAGGCCGGCGTGCAAAACAACGACCTCCTCCTCGCGGTGAACGGCCATCCAGTAACCGGACTGGCTATGTTCGGTGAAGCGATTCGCACCGCCAAGCCAGGTGATTCCCTCAGCGTTCAGTTCCTGCGTCCCGGTGAAACAGCTCCGCGCTCGGCCACCATTCCACTCGACCAGGCCACTGCTCCACCTATCAGTTTGCCTGCCGCATCCCTTTTGGCCCTGAAACTCGTCGTGCCCACCTTTTGCATCCTTCTTGGATTCTGGGTCACAGCCGTGCGTCCACGAGATCCTTCCGCGTGGTGCCTGTACTTCATCTTGCTGTTTTTCTCGGTGTTTTACAGCGCGGGAGTCGAGAGTTGGGGGCCCGCCGTTCGCGATGTCGCGGAAGGGTATCGCGTAACCGTTGACACCGCCTGGCCGATTTTCATGCTGCTTTTCGGCGTGTTCTTTCCTGAGCCTTTCCCTGAGAAAGACCACGCCTGGTGGAGCTGGTCCAAGCGCATTGCCATCACGCTCTTGATTGTTTCCTGCGTAATGAATGTTATCGTGCGGCTTGGTCAATTCGAGAATTTCGCATCCGTAGCCTCCATATCCGCGGCTCTGGACCGCCTGAGCATGGTTGACTTCCTGCTCAGTTTCGCGGCTATCGGCGCTTTCTTTGCCTGCATTTCCGTCAAGATGCGCCAAGCCGTCACGCCCGATGCGAAGCGGCGTCTGCGTTTGCTTTATACCGGCTCCAGCATCAGCATGGCCCCTGCATGCATTCTCTTCGTTACGCAGAACATCAAGGGCGGCGAGCTCGAGCAGATCTTTCCGGAATGGTTTGTGCTGTCCGCGCTGTCCCTGATGCTTCTCTTTCCCATCACCTTGGCGTACGTCATCGTGGTACATCGCGCGATGGACGTGCGCGTCGTCGTTCGCCAGGGCTTGCAATACGGGCTCGCGACAAGTGGCATTCGCGTTTTGCAAATTATCCTGACGGCCGCCATCCTTATCACTGGAGTCACTTTCTCCCGTAGCCGTCATCTCAGCCTCGCCAACGAAATTTCCGCAATTTCGCTGCTCATAATGGCTGTCCTTTTACTTCGCCGCGTTGCGCTGCGTCTTCGCGCGTGGACCGACCGCCGCTTCTTCCGCGACGCCTATAACGCCGAACAAATTCTCGAAGCCCTGAGCGATGAGGTGCGCTCGATCGTCGAGAAGCGTCCCCTACTCGAGAGAGTGGCGACAAAAATCGCTGAATCCCTCCACATCCCCCGTGTTGCAGTCCTTCTTGAAGATGGCGGCTTTTACCGGCCAGCCTTTGTACTTGGTTTCCCCGCTGCCTTTGTTGCGGATTTGCCCGATTCCGGTGCGACAGTTAGCCGTCTCAAGCGAGAAGCCGGCCCCGAGCGCGTCTACTTTGACGACGAGAACTCCTGGGTGAACACTCTGGCGATGTCAGAAGACGAGCGCAACAACCTTGCCTCTCTCCAGCCGCAATTGCTTCTACCCCTCCTGACGAAACAAAATCTCCTCGGCATCATCAGCCTCGGCGAAAAACGTTCCGAAGCTCCCTACTCCGGCACAGATATCCGTCTCCTGAAATCCGTGGCCTCGCAAACCGCCCTCGCGCTCTCCAACGCCGAGCTAACCTCCGCCATCGCCGTCGAAATCGGCCGCCGCGAAAAATTAAACCGCGAAATCGAAATTGCTCGCGAAGTCCAGGAGCGCCTCTTTCCCCAGCACCTCCCTGAAATCGCCGGCCTCGATTATTTCGGCCGTTGCCGCACGGCCCTCGGTGTCGGTGGCGACTATTACGACTTCCTTGCCCTGCCCGACGGCAAACTCGGCGTCGCTCTGGGCGACGTCTCCGGCAAAGGCATCGCTGCCGCTCTGACTATGGCCAGCCTCCAAGCTTCCCTCCGCGCCGATGCCATGCGCGCCAGCAACGACATCGCCGGCCTCATTACTCGCGTCAACGCCATGCTCTACGACGCTTCCACCGAAGACCGCTACGCAACTCTCTTTTACGCGCAGTACGACCCCGCCGCTCGCCGCCTCAGCTACGTGAATGCAGGACACTGCCCGCCGATACTTCTCCGCAACGCCGCGAAAACCGGCGCCGTCGAGCGTCTCGATCAAGCTGGAGGAACAGTGGTAGGTTTGTTGCCGGAATGTGCCTACGAGCAGGCCGAACTCTTCTTGGCTCCGGGCGATTTGCTCGTGATTTACACCGACGGCTTCAGCGAAGCCATGAGTCCCAGCCTCGAAGAATGGGGCGAAGAGCGATTGATCGAAACGGTCGCCACCTGCTGCGGTCTCCCCGCTCGCGACACCATAGCGCGCATCATGCAGTCAGCCGACTCCTTTGCCGCAGGCGCCCCACAAAGCGACGACATGACCCTCGTCATCCTCCGCGTCCTCTAGACTCGCTCGCTGCGCCAACTCCCCGTCGGCAGCGCTAGCGAGTTAAATACTTATTGACAGAGATATACCTGTAACGGTATTCTTCTTCTCGGAGAATCAGACCCACTCGACCTTTGCCGCCGCCTTTCCGGGCGGCTATTTTTTGGTCTGCTCGAACCCTAACGCACCGTAGTCAGGTCTGATCTTCGGTCCGCTCTGCCGCGAAGTCCGTGACTGTCATCCTGAGCAAAACTTCGTAATTGTCATCCCGAGCGAAGCGAGGGATTTGCTTTTTCTGCGGGTTTTTCAACAGCCCGCTAAGCCGCCGCGCTTACGGATAGGCCCTAACTCAAATCCACTCTTAAGAGGTTTCCATGACGAATAAGAATCCCAGCACTGGTGTCGCCCCGCGCTCCCAGTTTCACTTTTCCGACGGCCGCTGCTGCCGCATGTTGCGCCTAACTCCCGCACGGCTACCGGACGCCGGGAATCGGGCCAATTTCACTTTTCCGGTAACGGCGTTAATCAGGACCTGACCGCATTTCTCTGCGACCATAATGGGGTTCGGAGACAGGTCCTGACGTTCAAGCCTCTCGGCTGTTGCTCCAATCGTCATCAGCGTCATTTTGGCTCGCGCTTTTCTGCCGAACATTGACCTAAACTTAATAAGATTTCGTCCAGAGGAACGGCTTACATCTACTTAGGCAAATGGTCCACAAAACCGCGCTCCTAACAACTCGACTCGCGTTCCTCTTACTGTCGGTCTGTCCCGCGTGCTTTGGCCAAATCGTAAGAATTCACGTCGTCAACATTGTCAACGGTCGTCCGTTGCGCAACCAACTGGTTGACATTTCCAACTTCGATCAACGCGGCTCGACCGAGCGACCAGATTTGCGCCTTGTAACCGATGACAACGGCGAGGCTCAGCTTGAACTCCCGAAACCCACGCCTGCATCCTTCGCTGTCAAAGCTAGGCTCAGCGAGGCCCGTTGGTATTGTGAGTGCCTGGCAGTAGTCATCACACAAGAAGTGACGCAGAAAGGGTGGATGTCCAGGTCGCCTGATGTCAGCTACAACAAGCATCTCCTGAAGCCGACTCCAGGGGAAATCCTCCTCCTCGCTCAGCCGACGCCTTGGTGGGTCCGAATTTTGTACCCGTTAATGAAAGACTGAGCCAGAATGAATGTTCAAACGACAGCCAATTCAGCCTCTTTTCTGACAACTCCTGATTAGTCGCCTTACCGGACATGTGGTTTTGGCCGATTTCACTTTTCTGATGAGCGCGTATCAGGAGTTTCGGCCCGTTCGACAAACAAAGACCCGGTTTCGCAGCGTCTCGCTCATTTATCAAAATTCATTGAAACGTGCAAGTAATGCGGCGAGGTTGGTGGGTGTGGAAATTCGTCTTTTTGCAACGTCTGCCGCACACAGGCATATATGTTGGTTTCGCGATCTACATAGAGCCGCAGAACACGACCATCTTTCCCGATTGCCGCAACGAAGGAGAACGGAGATGTGTCGGGGTGGTCCGTCGATGCTAGACAAGACTGAAAAACAGGCGAGTATTTCTTTTGGTAGTACGGCATCAGATCAAGATGAATATACGCCTGTGTGGCGCGTTCCTTTTCCTGCGCATCGCCCAGCGCAGCAGCTTGATTGAAAGAGGTCGCAAGGTCGTCCGCTTTGCCTGCGGTCGCTAGGAGAGAAATGAGAATAATTGCGCAGAGTTTCGTCACAGGAGTGCGGCTCCTTGCCATGCACAACCAGCCTAGCATTTCAGATTTCGGCGGATAACTGTTCTGTGGTTCAGTTGGCTTTTGTTAGTCAACTCCTGTGTAGTCGCATTACCGGGGATATGAAGTATTACTCCACCTCTCCGGTACCTGCGTTTATCAGGACCTGCGTGGCCTAGGGGACGGGAGGCCGCCGGAATTACCTCGACTCCGACGACCCCAGCTCTTGCGCGGGGTGTTGGGCATACGTCGTAAAAGCTGTTGAATGGCTCTGTTTGTGCTGCGCGACGCAAAGAAGCCAAAACCGCAAGACTCCAGCGACCCTCCCGCGTTCAAGCTCGGACGGTCCTTGTTCTTGCGAGGGCCACGGCTCGCTCGAGATCGCAGGCTAGTGCGCATCGGTGTGAAGGGCAGCGGTACCGTCCGACCAGCGGCCTACTGGAACCAGAAAAACGGTAAGCCGCTCCTCCGGGTTCTG
>Ga0210384_10001481_pt1 | contig 31826 bp, 28 predicted proteins | sample IncBWH2MmetaG_FD_160574 | JGI IMG/M metagenome (GOLD analysis project Ga0210384, IMG submission 160574) | Forest soil microbial communities from Barre Woods Harvard Forest LTER site, Petersham, Massachusetts, United States - Inc-BW-H-2-M | ecosystem: Environmental > Terrestrial > Soil >...
GAAAACACGCCGTTTTGCTGACCTCATCTACGGTTGTGCTCCGGAGGTTGATAGGTGAGCAGTCTTCAATGAATAATTTCGCACTGCTCCGGTAGTCGTGAGTCCAATATGAATGATGGAAGTCCAGCGCTCCAGTTTGTGGTGCCCGCCACGATGAAAAAGATAGGAGGCGCCAATGGAGACAACCGTTGCCCCGGCCTCGATGAACGCGAACCCGGCGTGATTATCCACGGCATGGTTGGTCAGGAATATTTCCTGGCGTCCGCGGCCTCGCATGTTCAACGTTGAAAAATAGTCCAAAGTACGGGCGGCAGCAACACCAGTGAACAACAGATCGTTTTCCTTATCCCAGAAGCGATGCTCAATTGGCAGAATGTTGGCCTTCGAGGATTGCGGCTGTCTGGCATGAGGGTAGTTATGATCGACCGACGGTCGTGATGGTTCCTGAGCACATATCGATTTTGCAGTGCATGCGAGTATCAGAAGTGTTACGGATGCTAGGGGCCGTTTCAACCGAGATCTCCGTGTTATTAAAACTCCTAACTATCGTCAATTCTCCCACCGAAAGGGACGCCCTGGAGCACGCCATTCTTCTACACGACATCTGCGAAACGCCAATCGTGGGTTTGGCTCTAGTGCCTCGCGGTTACCCCCGCTATTGACTGCCGTTACCTATGCGCACGGTGCACGCTCCGACACAGTGGCGATAGGTCAGAGATAGCGTTATCTTGGAGCTTCGGGTATTTGCAATGGCACGAGGTGACGAAATGTCAGGCCGAATCTTCGCTCCGCTCCTCCCCAAGTTCGCAATGGTTCTGCCGGCGGCGTGGTTTGTGGCCATGACTGTGTGTCCGGCTGCTTGGCCACAGGGGCAATCGCAGGACCAGCAATCGTCCGGCGCACAAAGCCAATCCATCGCCGAGGCCGCAAGGAGATCGCGCGAGTCGGCCAAGAACGCCACTAAACCATCCAAGGTCATCACCGACGACGATCTTGATAAGGGCAACATAAAACCTGGAGCGCAAGGATTGACCCTCGACGCTCCGCCCAAGTTGGAAACTCAGCCGCCCAGTCCTGAGGCTGTGGCGGACGCAGCCGCCACGGCTTCGGCAGCTCCCGATCCTGCAACTGTAGCGGCTCCTTCTGACGATCCAGAAATCGCCGGGCTAAAGGATTCGATCGCCGATGCGGAAAAAGATGCCGAGCTGGCGCGGCGGGAGTTGGCATTGCAACAGGACACGTTTTTCTCCAATCCCGATCACGACCACGACATCGCCGGTAAAGCCAAGCTTGATGCGCTACAGCAACAAATCAACGAGAAGCAGCAGGAGATAGACCGCTTGAAGACGCGCCTGGCGGCGATGGAAGAGTTGCAAAAGAAAAAGCGGGCTCCTGCCAAGCCGGCAACTGCTCCGGCACCGGCGGATCAAAGCGCGAATCCACACGCGGTTCCACCCGCTTCGCCAAAGCCCTAAACATCTGGCGATCCTAAACAAGTTTTCCACAACGGGAAAGCTACTACTATATCTGGTGGTTGATTTTTGTTGACACCGAATGGTCTCAAGCGCACAATCCTGACATTCAAAAATATTTTGTAACTTAATTCCGTCAGACAACTGTTCGTAATCGAAACGCGATGCGGGGGCTCCAGGGCTACGCAGTTTCGGAGGAAACGATGCAATATCTGCCGGGATTCACGGTTCAGTGCATCAATCAGCTGTGCGAAGCGCGAGGTCATTGGTTGCGCGCGGATGCCACGACGGCTACCTCGCATGAAGGGCGCTGCCCGTGTTGTGGAGATTCTCTGCGAAATGTTCCACCGCCCCTGGCACCCAGATTCCGTATGCGTCCTCGAGCATTGACTTCGCACCGTCCGCCGATGCGGCGACAGTGATCTCGCAGCTTCCGTTCCCGTCTCCATACTGAGGTACCTACCTACTCGGACCCGTTCTGATGCCCTCACCACTTGGCCTCCAAGTGTCAGGAACGATCCAGGTCTATTTTGTCAGGCATCCTCCCGGTTCATACCGATGTGTCTAGCCTCCCCATCCCCCGGTGGCAAAAGAGCTTGTAATGTGTTGAAAATAAACGACCGCACCTGCAAAAAATGCGCAAGAGACCACAAAATGCTGAAAACAAATGAGTAGGCTGCCATCTAGGGAAACTTGGCCGGACCGATGACTAGCTGCGGCTGTAAGGGAGCCTCGTGACCAAGGGGCAGTCATTTTTTGTATTACCATGTAGTACGAGTAACTACAACGTTATTTTGAGGTTGGAATGTATGGCGCAATAGCTTCGGAAGATCGAGATTTAGTCTTCGATTAGGCCTTTTTCGGCCATTTGTTCGTCGGTGAGCCACAGGTCTGGGATGTTGGCGGAGCCCAGTCGGTGAATATCATTGAGGGCTCCACGCACTTCTTTCAGTTCGAGGTTTACGCCAAGTTTCTCAAGCAATTCGATCAAGACACGGGAATTTTCGGCCAGGACAGGTTTCGGATTTAAGCCCATACGATCGAGCCTGCGGTAGGTGAGCACGTAAATAGCGGCCGGTCCGATGCCGTGGCGCACCACGTGGAGAAAGGCGCGTGTGGCGGGGGGCAGGGCCGACTGTGCCGGGTCCTGGACGGTGTACGCTGGTGATGAGTCTTGGGCGGAATCGGATTCGGGGACGGGAGTGGAGCACGGCGCCGGTGACGGTTGCTTGGGAGCAGAGATCGCGATCTGCTCCCATCCCACTGGGGGAACGCTCATTCTTCGGGGACCCCGTTAAGCCCGTTTACTTCGGGCTGTTACTTCGGTACGTCAGTTCCACGTGAAACTTCCCAAACTGCTCAGCTGCAACCGCTGGTGCTGCCACAGTTTTCACATTTGTAGCAGGCGCCGTTAGGAACCATCAGCATGCCGCACTCGGAACAGGTTGGTGCACCTTCATGAGCATTACTGGGTTTGGACGACGCGTTCGACGCTGCTAAGGACGGCATTGGCGCCAGAGCCTGCGCGACTGCTGTCGGCGCGGCAGCAGCAGCGACGCCGGCCTCAGGCAGAGATGCTCCATTCAGCTTCAGATAATCCGCAGAGATGAAGCGGCCGCCGAGCCAGCGCGCGATGTAATCGAGCACGCTGGAGACGAAGCGAATCTTGGGATTCGCGGTGATGCCGGAGGGCTCGAAGCGTGTGTTCAGCAGCTTGTCCACATAGACTTTCAGCGGCACGCCATATTGCAAGCCGATGGAAACGGTCAGCGCCAAGCCATCCATCACGCCAGAAAGCGTGGAGCCTTCCTTGGACATCTTGATGAAGATTTCGCCAGGGCGACCGTCGTCATACATGCCTACGGTGATGTAACCTTCATGTCCGCCCACACTGAATTTGTGAGTGACAGAGGCCCGCTCGGCAGGCATTTTTTCGCGTTGTGCGCGGGCGAATAGTTCCTGTTGCATGGCTTCCACGACGGCCGCGGCCTCGGGCTTCTTTTCATCTTTCTTCTGGCCAGCTGCGGACAAGGGCTGAGAGCGCTTGGAATTGTCGCGATAGATAGCTACGGCCTTGAGTCCCAGCTTCCAGGACTCGATGTAGGCGTCCATCACATCTTCGACGGTGGATTCCTCGGGCATATTGATGGTTTTCGAAATGGCGCCGGAGAGGAATGGTTGAGCGGCGGCCATCATCTTTACGTGACCAGTCCAAGTGATGGAACGTCCGCCGCTAGCGGGAGTAAGGGAGCAATCGAAAACCGGGAGATGCTCTGGTTTCAAATGAGGCGCGCCTTCGATTTTGCCGTTTTGATCAATATACGAAACGATTTCGCTCATTTGTTCGGGGGTGTAGCCGAGGCGCATCAAGGCTTCCGGAACGGTATTGTTGACGATCTTGATCAAGCCGCCGCCAACGAGCTTCTTGTGTTTTACGAGAGCGAGATCCGGCTCGATGCCGGTGGTGTCGCAATCCATCATGAAGCCGATGGTGCCGGTGGGAGCAAGAACGGTGACTTGGGCGTTCTTGAAGCCAAACTTTTCGCCGTGCGAGAGCGCGGTATCCCAAGCTTCCTGCGCGGCCGTGAAAAGTTCGGGCTGCACGTGTTCGCGTTTAATTCCCCGCATGGCGTCCCGGTGCATGCGAATTACGTCGAGCATGGGCTCGCGATTTACGGGGTAGCCGGGGAATGGACCCATGCTTTCGGCCACGCGCGAAGACTGCGCGTAAGCTTCGCCGGACATAAGCGCGGTGATGGTGCCCGCAACATCGCGTCCGTCGTCAGAGTCATATGGCAGGGCCATGGACATGAGTAGCGCGCCGAGATTGGCATAGCCCAGGCCGAGCGGGCGGAAATTGTGGGAATTTTCGGCGATTTGCGGCGTTGGGTAGCTGGCGTTGTCCACCAGGATTTCCTGTGCGGTGATGGTGATGTCGACAGCGTGTTTGAAAGCCGAAACATCAAACTGGCCGCCCGAATTGACGAACTTCATCAGATTGAGCGAGGCAAGATTGCAGGCGGTGTCGTCCAAAAACATATACTCGCTGCAAGGATTGGACGCGTTGATTCGCGCAGTGTTCTTGGAGGTGTGCCAGCGGTTTACGGTGGTGTCGTACTGCATGCCAGGATCGCCGCAGTGCCAGGTGGAATCGGCAATTTTGAATAACAGATCGCGCGCGCGAAGTTTTTCGGCAGGCTGACCGTCGATGACGTTCTTGGTCCACCAATCTTTGTCTTCGGCGGCGGCACGCATGAAATCGTCGCTGACTCGAACAGAGTGATTGGCATTCTGGAAAAAGATGGAACTGTAGGCGTCTCCATCGATGGCCGAATCGTAGCCCTGCTCGATGAGCACATGGGCTTTGCGCTCTTCCTTGCGCTTGCACTCGATGAACTCGACGATGTCGGGATGGTCGATATTGAGAATGACCATCTTGGCGGCGCGACGAGTCTTGCCACCACTCTTAATCACGCCGGCGAAGGCATCGAAGCCCTTCATGAAACTTACCGGGCCAGAGGCAATTCCACCGCCGGATAGGGTTTCCTTACTGCCGCGCAAGCTAGAGAAGTTTGTTCCAGTTCCAGAGCCCCACTTAAAGAGCATCCCTTCGGTACGCGTCAGGCCCATGATGGATTCCATGGTGTCTTTAACGGAGTTGATGAAACATGCCGAGCATTGGGGCTTTGCCTGCACACCGACGTTGAACCACACGGGCGAATTGAAAGCCATTTTCTGTTCTACGAGCAGATGGGTGAGCTCGTCGCGAAAAGCATCGCGAGACTGGGTATCGGCGAAGTAGCCACCCTCTTCACCCCAACGCACGATGGTGTTCACCACGCGGGCGATGAGCTGGCGCACAGAGCGTTCGCGCTCCGGCGAGCCGGGCTTGCCGTGGAAATATTTACTGGTGACGATGTTGGTGGCGGTCTGCGACCAGCTCTTGGGAACCTCGACACCTTCCTGGCGGAAAATGGTCACGCCCTTTTCGTTGCCGATCAGCGCGGTGCGCTTCTCCCATTCGACGAGGTCGAAGGGAGACTTCTGGCCATCCGTGAAATAACGCTCGAAAAACAGACCGGTGCCGCGACCTGCGGGATTCTTTTCCGATTCCGTTGGTGTCTCGAGTGATCTGTCATTTAATGCGGTTTTCACAGTGGCCATTGTTCCTCCACGCCTAAGATTCCCTGTCCGGGGACGCTCGAACTTTGCTGCTCTACTATTTGATGCATCCAGCAACGGGTGGTACGAGTCAGGTTAAAGCGACGGTATCGGGTAAAAACGACGCAAAGGCAAATGCTCTGCCATCCGGCTGATCAAATGTGACCAGCCATCATGCAGGTACCGCGCCCCAATTGCGGGGCGGAGCTGGGACCTCGCGCTTGGTTTTTTAGCTGTGAACCCGGCTTGGTTTCGTCCAACTCCAAACGCGCCGAGGTGCTCTCGACTAGGGTGCGTTTGGGGAGTGCACGTCCCCCGAATCTGGACTCGCAGTATCGGCCCGCGCGAAATAACTGTCAAGAGTTTAATGCAGGTTATTCAGAAAAAGTCGCAAAATGTACCAGTGCCTGTGACTAAACTGTCTATAAGTAGTGGTGCCATTTCGGCGTCGCCAAAGCGGTCAAACGCTTAAAAACCAAAAGCTTAGATGTGGACATGCACAGAATGCGGGCGTAAGGTTTTTCCATCCTTCTGCACTGTGGAGGCATCAAATTAACAATGGGACGGGCCCGTTTATTTTCCTTTACGTTGCTGTATTTTTGCGTAATTCCGCAGATCCACGCCCAAGATACTTCGCGACCACTTACGCCGTCAGTGATGTCCTCCGCGTATGGGGAGAAATTAAAAATTCATGGTGTGCCGAATCCAGGAAAAATTAATGATGGATTTTACCGTGGAGCGCAACCGAATGAGCAGGGACTGGAAGAATTAAAAAAGCTGGGGATCACCACGGTCGTCGATCTACGCGCAGAAGATCGCCACAAGTTGGAATGGGAACGACAACAAGCCGAAAAATTGGGCATGCGATTCGTGCACATTCCTGTCGCGGGGTTCGCAGCTCCTACCAACGAAGAAGTGGCGGAATTCCTTTCCCTGTTTTCCGACCCGCAGCAGAAAATCTTCGTGCATTGCCTCCTTGGTGAAGACCGCACCGGGGTATTTGTGGCTACCTACCGTATGAGCGTACAGAAATGGCCGGTGACACAAGCGTTGAGAGAGATGTATAACTTCGGTTTTAACGGCTTCTGGCATCCGGCTATGAGGGCGTTTGTGCGCGATTTTCCCGCACGGCTTACCTCCGCGCCTGCGTTTGCGTCTTTGCAGAACGGCAAGTCCCCTGTTCCAATCGTGTCGGGCGCAAAATCCAACTAATAACTTCTGTAAGACTCTCCGCAATTACCGCTCCAGGCGCTGCTCATACACCAACCCAAGGACCAGGCTAAGAACCGAGCCAGGGCTTCGCGCTTCGGCGGGTTGCGAATGAATGAGGGCTAAGAGTTCTTTAATCCTCCCGCGCGTGCCAGGTAGTACGCCGGTACTCTTACATCCAACGGATTTCTGCGCTGTTATGGGTGGCGCGGACCAGACTGTGACGAGCACACCTTTTACGATAACAAGGTCGACTGCCGCAGCGCTTAAGAAGGCACCCATGAACGTCGGCCGTTACGAAATCTTAGAAATAATCGGGAGCGGCGCAAACGGCAGCGTGATGCGAGCGCATGATCCGATGATCGGGCGCCTCGTAGCCATCAAGCTGTTACCCCCGGAGTTGGCGAAGGGTGAGGCGCGGAACCGTTTTCTGCAGGAAGCGCGTGTGGTGGGGCAATTATCGCACCCCTCCATCATTACGCTGCATGACATGGGCATCGAAGAGTCCACATCGACGCCGTACCTGGTCATGGAATTCTTAAACGGTCAATCACTGGACCGAATTTTGGAAAAAGGTTCCGTACCCACGATGCGTGCCTGCGCCTGGGTTGCGGAAGTGGCCTGCGCGTTGGCGGCGGCACATCGTAAAGGCGTGATTCACGGAGACGTCAAATCCGCGAATATTTTAATCACTGAGGACGGTCGCGTGAAATTAATGGACTTCGGTATGGCCCGGGTGGCGGCGCGCGAACAAGCCAGCATGCCGCTTTCGGGGACGCCGGCATACTGGTGCCCGGAACAAATTATGGGCAAGCCCCAGGACGGGCGGTCGGATTTATTTTCGTTGGGCATCGTGTTGTATGAACTGGTTACGAAGCAGCGCCCGTTCGACGCCGACTCGCTGCAGGGCGTGTGCAATCGAATACTGGCTCACGAGCCTTTGCCCGCTTCGCATATCAATGCCTCGCTTTCCACCATGTTTAATGAAGTTGTGGCGCGATGCCTGTCGAAAGATCCAAACCGGCGATATCCATCGGGAGAGGAGCTGGCAAACGACCTGTATCCTTTCGCGAGGCGTAAGGTTAGTGGCCAAGCGGTAGGCCGGCTGATTAAAACACAAAACCAAACCTTCGGGTCTGGAACTGGAAAATATAAGCGCTTGGCGTAAGGTTCGGCTGCGAAAGGCCGACTAAGGTGTTTCCCGTAGCCCGCCGGGACAGGGTACGCGAGTTTACACACTGGGACCATTGGGTGATTCCCACAGGAGGATCGCTCCTTGAAAATGTTTCTGTAGCAAAGGCGGAAGGCTCGCTCACTTAAGTGAAAAACTTATGACTACTCCGCAGGGACGTTACGAATTTATTGAAACGCTGGGAACCGGGGCAACCAGCCGCGTGGATAAAGCTCGTGACACGCTGATTGGTCGCATTGTTGCGCTGAAAACCTTTCTACATGGTTTCGGTTCCGGAGACGTTCAGAAGCAATTCCTTCGTGAAGCACAAATCATCGGGCGTCTGGCGCATCCCTTTATCGTGGGACTTTACGACGTTGGAACGAATGCCGACGGGGTGCCTTACTTCGTAATGGAGTATGTGGACGGAAAGACGCTAGAGAAAGTTCTTGATGACGGGCCGTTACCGCTGGAGAAGGCTGCGTTGTGGGCCACGGACCTGGCTGCCGCGATCGCGCGGGCGCATCGTGCGAAAGTCATTCATGGCGATATCAAGCCAGCCAACATCCTGATCACCAAAGAAGGACAGGTTAAGCTGGGCGATTTCGGCATCGCAAGATTCGCGACGCAAGTGTCCAATTCCGGGATGCTGATGGGCACGCCGGCTTATTTGTCTCCGGAGCAGATTCAGGGGAATGCCCAGGACACGCGCTCGGATCTTTTTTCGCTGGGGATCATTCTGTATCAGATGACTACTGGCGTTCAGCCGTTTAGCGGTAGCTCGGTGAGCGCGGTATGCGCACAGATTGTGGCGATTATGCCGCCGCCGCCTTCACATCACAACCCAAGCTTGCCCGCAGCATTCGACCGCATCGTGATGCGTTGCCTGGCTAAGGATCCCGCGGACAGATACGTGACCGCCGAAGCGCTGGGTGCGTCACTTTATCCCTTTGCGCACGCTCAAGAAATGGCGCCGGCGGTTCCCGAAAGGCCATCCGCGGCAGCTGCGTTTGTTGGGCGCGCAGAAAAGTGGACGAAAACGGCAGTGCAAGCCTTGAAGGCCGAAGCGCACGAGCAATCGCGACGCGTGAGCTCGTTAATAACAGCTATCTGGACTTCCGATTCCGCCTGGTGGAATCGTCCGATGGAGCGCAAAGATCTATGGGCGGCAGGGACTGCCGCGGTGTTGCTGATCGGGTTGGTACCCGTGGCTCGCGCGTTACGAAATCGCGCGCATGCCCAGCCAGTGGTATCGGCTGCGATGGTGAGCGGTTCAAGCACTTTACCTGTGGCGTTCAATGCCAATTCTCAGGCGCCTATCAATTCGAATACTTCGATGATCAACATCAGCGCATCGTCGGAGGGCGATACGCCGGCTGCGAGTGCGGATACCGGCGCCAAGTCTGCAGTGAACTTCCAAGACGACAAAACCAAAACGGCGGCTATGGGTGGTGATGGGTTTGAACGCCATGGAGCAACCGGACCGAAGGCGCGCCAGCTAAGCCGGCAGTCGGCGACGAAAACGGCTGCAGCATTGCCAGACACCCTGCCTTTTTATGGACCGAGCATGCTGACCATTGTGCCGGTGGTGGAAACCGAACCAGTGAAGGCTGCAGTGGCAGAGACGACACTGCGTATCAACATCGTATCGGAAGTGACGGAGCAGACTACTCTGGCGGTCTTTTCTGACGATGAATTGCTGCTGACGACGCCATTGAAGCCTGAGCAGGTCGGCGACACGTTGCGCTTCAATTGCCCGATTGTCGCGGGTGAACACGCGCTGCGGGTGGTGCTGTATCGTGCGGATAAGACGGTGTTCATGCATAAGGAAAATAAATCTGAACTGCATGTCGATGGCGCCAACACGATGGAAGTGCACGTGAATCGGAAGTCTAAGATGCTGGTGAAACACGAAACTTCGTTGGAAGTGGTGTGGCCGAGCAGGACAACGTCATCGTCTGCGGAGGCGATGCAGGGATTCAAGCCGGCTGGGGCGCTGGCGCTGCGTTGATGTTCTAGTTCTCGTCGCAACTTGAATAAAAAAAGTCAAAATCCAATCACGCCCGGAAATCGAGGGTGTACTTCTGCTCGTTTCTTCAGTTGGAGGCGAGACGATTTTGTTGACTCTGCAACGCTGAACACTCCACTGCTAGAGTGAGCAGGTGTAGCGGAGGGCTTCGGGGTTTCGAGAGAGTTATTCCTCGTAAGCGGGCTCTACAGCACCAGAGTAAGTCGGCCTCTGTCGCCAACGCGGCGGTACAAACGCTACGCCATCTCGAGCCCATTTTCATTCTTCGTTGTGGCTCTCAAAGCCATGCGCTATTCGTAGCGCAGGGCTTCGACAGGGTCGAGTTTGGCGGCTTTCATGGCCGGCCAGACTCCAAAGAAGAGGCCAACACTCACGCTGACGACCAGGCCGGCGACGGCAGCCCACACCGGGACGCTGCCATGCCACTCGAGGGTCAAGCGAATCAGCAACACCAGGCCGTTGACGAGAATAAGCGCGATGATTCCGCCTGCGCCCGTCAGGGTCATGGCTTCCAGCAAAAATTGCCAAGTTATGTCCTTGCTCTTGGCGCCGATGGCTTTGCGGATACCGATCTCGCGGGTGCGCTCAGTGACGCTGACCAGCATGATATTCATTACGCCCACGCCGCCGATGAGCAGACCCACGGAGCTGAGCACTACCGCAGCCAGTGCTACCATCCCGACAATACTGTGGAATTCTTGTACTTCCTGCTGGGCGGTGCGAATCACGAAATTATCCTTGGCGTTATAAGCAACGTTTCGGCGGCGGCGGAGAAGTTCCGTGGCTTGATCGACGGACTGATCCAACATGTTAGGGTAGGCCTGAAAACGAATATTGTGTTCATAGGCGCCAGGATAAATCTTGTGGAAAGTGCTGTAGGGGATTAGCACGCGGCGGTCTTCATCACCCATTCCGAAGCCACCTTTGGGTTTTTCAACCACACCGATCACCAGGAAATCCGAGCCATCGATGAGCACGTCCTTGCCGACCGGGGATCCTTCCGGGAACAAAACTGGTGCGACGTTCTCGCCCAGCATGACCACCTTTTCGCGGTGGATGTCGTCCCCTTCGCTGATGAACCTGCCAGACAGGGTGGCAGCATTGGCGTAGACCTGTCCAAAATTCGGCTGGACACCGCGAAAATCGATGGCGGTGACTTCGCCCGCCTTGGTGCGCACGGTGTGGTTCTGCTCCCACCAGATCAAGAACACGGTGACATTTTTTATCGCCGGGCAGCCTTCTTTGAGGGCTTCCGCGTCTTCCAGGGTTAGGGGCTTGCGCAAGCGTTCTTCGAGCGGCCTCGTCATGCCGTGGGGACCCTGATCCCAGCGGGAGACGAACGCGGTGTCGGCGCCAAACTGTTTGATGTTTTCTTGAATCGTATCGTCGAACCCGGTGATGAGCGCGGCAACCAGCATAATGACGCTGACGCCGAGCACCACGCCAAAGACAGTAAGGGCGCTGCGCATCTTGTGAGCGCGCAAGGTATCCATGGCCTGCTTTAGATTTTCACGATGTGAGTGGGCCATGCTTATACCTCAGCCGTCCGCACGCAGCGCTTCGATAGGATCCAGTTTCGCCGCGCGCATTGCAGGATAAATTCCAAAGAAAAGTCCGACGGCAGTTGAAACACTGAGGGAAATAATCACGGCGCTAAGCGGGGTTTTTACCGGGATGGGCGTGACGGCGCGGACCAGGGCCACGATTCCATATGCCAGCGCCAATCCCATTATTCCGCCCACGGCGGCCAGCACGGCAGACTCGGTCATGAACTGTAAAACGATATGCTTTTTTCTGGCGCCTAGAGAACGGCGCAATCCGATCTCGCGGGTGCGTTCGGTCACGCTGGCGAGCATGATGTTCATGATCACGATTCCGCCGACCACCAAGAAAACGGCGGTCAGAGCAACGGCGACGGCGAATAGATTGCCAGTAATCTGATTCCACAAGGCCATGATGGAGGCCGAACCAAAAACGGCAAAATTGTCGGGGGCATCGTAGGGCAGATGACGCCATGCGCGCATGAGCATGCGGGCTTCATCCTCGGATACCTGCATGACTTCGGAGTTCTGAGCCTGTACAAAGATGGTCAACCAGTCGTTCTGCTTATGCCAGTCTTTGTAATAGGTGCTAAAGGGCAGGAGGATGTAATTGTCCTGCGATTGGCCGAAGGCACTGCCGATTTCAGTGGCCACGCCGACGACTTCGTAAGTATTGGTGCCTGCGCGAATGGTCTTACCGATGGGATCGACGGTGGGAAAAAATTTCTTCAGCACATCAGTGCCGATAAAACATACAGGAGCGTGATGCAAATCGTCGCCTTCGGTCAAGAATCGTCCGGCGGCAAGATTCATGTTACGGATCTCGGCGTAATTGGGAGTCACACCAGTGAGATCGGTGTTTTCCAGCAAGATGTTTCCGGAACGCACGTCCATGATACGGTCATCGGTGGCGGCGACATTGGCTGCGGTCTTCATGTTTTCGCGGAGGCGTTGATACTCCTCGAGAGTGACGAGCGGGCGTTTCTGGGCCTTTACCCAGGCATCCTGACTGGTGATGATGCCGAAGCGGTCGACCAGATAAACGTTGGCTCCAAGATTGGCTACGCGGTCGGCGACATAGAAATTCAGGCCCGCGACCACGCTCATAACGGCTACCAGGGTTGCTACGGCAAGGATTACGCCCAGGAGAGTAAGAAAACTGCGCAGCTTATGGGCGCGTAGGGCGTCCAGCGCCAGGAGAAAGGTCTCCACGACGGTAACGGCCGCGGCTGCGATACGGCCACGGCGCCTCTGAACAGGCCCGGCTACGGCGGGCAAACCGGTCAGACGATCAAGGGGAGCTACACCCAAACGTGGCCTCCGGTTGTTACTACGTGGAAGGGCGCTAAATCGTTCCCACAACCTTATCTAATTAGACGTGTGAAGTACGGTTTTATTACCGGTCCAGGCTATTTTAGCGCCTTTCAGACAGCTATAGAGGTCTTTGTAACACTGTGGTGACCGTTGCCACTTGCGCAAAGGGGTGTGGTTCGGCGACACCGTGGGAGGAAAGACTCGTGCAACAATTGGGCGAACAAGCGAATCCTATATGCTCGACCTAGTCCGCCAATAAACTATGCACATTGCCGCCTTTCTGCTTGCCAGCGCCGTTTTCGTGTTCGTCGGGTCCAGTGAATATACCCAAGAACCAATGGCCGTCCATGCCGCAGACAAACCGAACGAGCATGCGCTGTTTGACCGCGTTGTGGAGAACCAGAAAAAGAGCGACGCGGCCATGGATGTGTATGAACGGCTGGAGCGGGTGGAGATTCATAAAGTAAACGGAGAGAACCAGTCGACCGAGGTCAAGGTCTCCCGTGTCGTTCCGGCGGGCACAGGAGCTGCCCACCTTCCTGTTGGAGCTGATGGCAAGGTTTCCGACCAGAATGCCTATCGCGCGGAGCTTGAAAAACTGGAGAGGTCGCTCGTGTGGGCGGCCGAGACCGGCCGGACGCAACGTGATGCGTACGAGAAAATTGCGAAGAAACGAAGAGATCGCGAGGAGTTAATAGGTGCGGCGCGAGCGGCGTTCCTGTTCACTTTGATCGGTACTGAACAACGCGACGGTCGTATACTGCTGAAATATCGCATGGACCCGAATCCGGCGTTCAAACCGACTTCGCGCGGGACAGCCATTTACCCACGGGTTCGTGGAACGGTGTGGATTGATGAAGCCACTGGGCAGTTGGCACGTATTGAGGGAGAAGTAACCGACGATATTTCGCTAGGTCTATTTCTGGCAAAAGTCTACAAGGGAAGCCATTTCATGCAGGAGCGCTACGAAATGGTGCCAGGGGTGTGGCTGCCTTCTTTTTCGCAATACGATTTCGACGGCCGTAAATTTCTGTCCAGTTTTTCCCTGCACGAGCGGACGTTTTATTCGAACTACCGGCGAGTGGGCACTCCAAAAGAGGCATTGGAACTAGTGCGTGCCGAATTGAAGGAGATGAGACCTGGCGGAGTGGCTAGCCGATAGGATTTGTGACGCTCGAAGTTGAACGAGTCAGCGAAATGGTGGCCCTTTCAGCATCGATGTTCCAAACAATAACTCTTCCCTTGAAATACAAGCCTACAATTTAAGCTGGCCAGAGATGAGGGGGCACTATGAAATTCTTCGTCGTGACGGCAGCAGTGCTTCTGTGTGGGGGCATGTCTCTTCGTGCCGGCCAATCCTCCAATTCCGGCAGTCAGGCCACTTCAGATACAACAAAACCCACGGTGCAGGCGTCTGGGTCTTCCGCCCTGACCACGGAAAAAGCCAAAACCAAGCCCAAGAAAGTTTGGACCAACGATGAAATTTCCAATGTGGGGGGTAATGGGGCTATTTCCGTGGTGGGCAAAACTGGCGGCGGAGATTCGAATCCGCCATCAGACAACTTCCAGAAAACTGCGCCGGGATCGGTGGCGAGGGACAAGCAAGCCGCCACTTACCGCGATCGCCTTCATCAACTAAACAACGAACTGGAAGCCACCGACAAGAAAATTTTACAGCTACGAAATTTTAAGGCTGATAATACCAGCGCGTCGGGCGGAATAAATATGAATCATGGCTATTCCATGACGCCAGTGGAAGATCAAGTCAAACAGCTGGAAGAGAAAAAGAAACAAATTCAGGCGCAGATCGATGCGGTTGAAGACCAGGCACGTAAGAACGGCTTTGAACCAGGCCAACTACGCTAGCGTCGGAGTATTGTTAAGGCTCAGGACGTTCCCACCATGGTTTCCTTCCGAGCTAGTGATGGTTTAAGCGCAATTTTCTTCGACCGCTTCAAACGTCCGTGTATCAATCCCCGCCGCAGGCTGCGCCGCAGGCAAATCCAATGACCTGGCGCGCAGGCGCACGATTGTTTCTTTTCGCCCAACTACGTGAGCTTTGAGGTCTAGCGCGCAAAGTGCGTTGGCGAGCCGAAGGAAATTTGTGATTCAATTTTTCGCGAAGCTTGCGGTGGGCGCGGAAAAGCCGCAAGCGCACGGCCACGTTCGAAACACCCACATGGTCGGCGACCTCTTGAGTAGAGTAGTTCAACACATCCATTAGCAGGCACACCTGGCGGAGATCGGGCGGTAGTTCGGAGATAGCGGATGCCAACAGCCGGCGCGATTCCTGGCGCAGAAAGCCTTGTTCCGGATTGCCGTTCCCCGAAGGAATTTGTGCCGCCCAAGGCTCATCGGAGAAGTTGCTGGAATGGTCCAAGGAAAATACCTTGCCTTCACGGCGGCGGCGGATCACGTCGATGGAGGCGTTGGTAGCAATGCGCGACACCCACGCGTGTAGATCGTCTCGCGGGCCGGTTTGCTCGCCGGCGAACTGATCGAGGCGGGCCATGATCTTAAGCAGGGTTTCCTGTTGAACGTCTTCCGCGTCGTGGGTATTGCCCGTCAACCTGAGGCCTGAGCGGTACAGGCCGGTGGCGTAAGGCATAACCAGCTCGGCTAGCGCCTGACGATCGCCAGCGCGAGCGCTGCGCAGCAGCGCGGAACGAGACTGCCAGTGTTGGAAATCGGTGGAAGCGCTCACGTTGGCCCCCGGGCTTTCGATGGTGTTCATACGCTTTAGTGAATGGCAGTTTCCTGCCCACCTACGGTGGAGCTGGAACATACACAAAACAAGGCACAATTTGGCCGGAGGGGTATCGTTGCTCGAGGGGACCTGACCGCTTCTGGGATTTGCTACCGCGAAATCGGTCATCAATGTTACTAGGAATTCCAACCAACTAAGATCAGCAGTTGACAGGATTTTTGTCAAAAGTGGGTTGTTTTCTGGGGTTTATTTGGCCAAAGGAAAACAGGGTTGTGGACTGAGGGCAGTAGTGAGAAAGCGAGGGGTAGCGAATCCGGGCTGCCCCCCGCTTAAGTAGCTCTCATGCACTAGCAGCGGAAGCTTCTTTCTCGATGGGCGCGCCAATGAGGTTTCCCCACTCGGTCCAGGAACCGTCGTAGTTGCGCACATCTTTTATGCCGAGAAGATACTTCAGCACGAACCAGGTGTGGGAGCTGCGCTCGCCGATGCGGCAATAGGCGATTACTTCCTTGTCGCCGGTAATGCCCTTGGAGCTGTAGAGCTGTTTTAGGGCGTCGGCATTCTTGAAAGTGCCATCTTCGTTGACCGCTTGTGACCAGGGAATACTTGCGGCGCCCGGAATGTGACCGGCGCGTTGCGCGGTTTCGGTCATGCCCGGCGGAGCGATAATTTTCCCGGAAAACTCATCCGGGGAGCGGACGTCTACCAATTGCGCGCCGGATTTCTTCTCCACAGCGGCGAAAACATCGTCACGTTTCGCGCGGATGGAGGCGTTAGGGGTCTTAACCTTATAGCCCGCGGCGTTGACGTTGGGCTTGGAAGTCGTGAGCGGGCGCTTTTCTTCCACCCACTTTTTACGGCCGCCATTCATGATCAAAACTTTCTCATGGCCGTAGTATTTCAGTTGCCAGAAGGCCCAGGCAGCAAACCAATTATTATTGTCGCCATAAAGGACGATGGTAGTTTCTGGAGATATGCCAGCCTTGCCAAGTAAAGTTTCGAAGGCTTTGGGGTCGGCGAGGTCGCGGCGGATGGCATCCTGCAATTCAGTTTGCCAATTCCAGGAAATCGCTCCGTCGATGTGGCCCTGGTCATAGGCGGTGGTGTCAACGTCTACTTCTACAAGGCGGACGCCTTGATCTTTCCCATGGGCTGCGACCCATTCGGTAGTAACTAAAACTTCTGGTTGAGCATAGTCAGACATTAGTCGGCTCCTTCCTCGATTTAGAATCAAAAAGCGTAACGCAGAGTGGGGCCATGAAGCATCTCTTTTTTTGGTCAGCCCCAAAGATTCGTTGGCCGAAGCGTTTTTAGTCTCACACTTGAACTAGCTGACCCTCTCGCGATTCCCATTCAATGCGCACCAGCCAATCGAAGTGCATCCCTTGGGTTTTGAGCCAGGCTTCCAGGGCTTCTCTGGAATCGGCGCGAAACTCCGCGAACATTTTTCCCTCGAGCATATTCACGAGAACGCGTTCGGCCTTGGCCGCATCACCCGATTGCATGCGCCGCATCAGCGCCTCAGCGCCCTGACGTGTAAGGCACGCCAGCGTATGCTGGCTCAAATAAAGTGGCATCAGCGCTCCCGCAGAAGTTTGAAACGCGCGCATTGCAGGTAGATTAGACACCTTATCCACCTGTACCGATAGACAGTTAGTTGCCGCAGCACACGATTTGTAACGCGCGCCAGGTTAATGGTTGGATGGTACTACACTCATGTGGGAATCCAGGAGCAATGGGAAAATGAGAAATTTTGTTAACTTCTTGCCATTCGTTTTAGGGTTGGCCTTTGCCAGTCCCTGCGTATACGGCAGTCCTCAGGCCGGACATAGCGCCAAACTCACCGGCGAAGTTCTCAGTGCCACCGGGAAACCAGTGGCTGGCGCTGTGGTGACTTATCAATCTGGCGGAGGAGATACGCCTCACGCGGTTCGTACGGATGTGCACGGGCGGTTTACGATCGTCAAGTTACGCCGGGATAACTACGATTTACGCGCTTCTTCGCATGGTTTGTTTTCGACTTGGGAAAAAAACGTGATGGTGCGGTCCGGTCAGGTGAAATCAGTTACTTTGCGTTTGACGAACGGCGCGGAGGCGGCCAAATCATCGGCGGTGGCTCCTCGCTAATGAAATTGATCGAGGTAGGGGCGGCATAACGATAAAGGAATGACCGCAACCATCCGTGACTTCTAGCTTAAGTTACTTATAATCTGCATATTACGGGAACCGTTCAGCCAAACAATAGTACTAGCTGGCGGGTACTGCCGCAAATAGCTGGCGGGTACTGCCGCAGATGGGTCGGGTGGTCCATTGAGGCGTACAGGACAGGTCTGTAATTTGCTAAGAACGGGTTGGGGGCCGCGCGGGGACAGCGGCTCCGCAAGGGGTCGTGTGCGAGCTACCCAACCCGCCAGTTCTCTTCGATTTGCGCTCATTCAATATTTAGTGAGTTTTGAGTACGAGATAAGCCGTTGTGCCCATCGTTGAGGCACTCAGCGCTCCCGAATCGCGCATAGTATTACGCCAGGGCTTGTTAGGTAGCGGGAGCACCCAACTAGCCGGTTTACTTTTGTCGGAAGGAATTACGATCAGGCGGTCGGCCAGCGCTTTGCATCTGTGGTCATTCGCCTGTGCTATCGAGATTCGACTTAGTGACCGCTTATTACTCTGGTTGGCATCTACTAGGACCGCCCCAGCGATACTTCCAGTTTGGTCGCCACTCGATTCTGGCAAATCTACAAAACGAGCTGTTGCGCGCTCTGGTTGCGTGCTACTTCGTTCAACCATTCCCAAGCGCTTTGCGCGTTGCGAGCCCAAGTGTGATCTTGCGCCGTGCGGGCCGCTTTATCTCCTAATTGCCGACACAGGAGCGGGTCGGTAATTAGACGGCGCAGGGCGGAAAGCAATTCCTGCGTGTTGCGTGGATCACGCAAAATGATTCCATTTAGGCCGTCGTCAATGATCTCACTGACGCCTGCTTGGGAACTGGCGAGGACCGGCAAACCACACGCCATGGCTTCGAGAACCGGGAGTCCGTAGGCGTCTTCAAGCGAAGGACCCACATAGGCGTCAGCCGCGGCATAAAACTTCAACACATCCGGCGAGGGCGGCAAGAACGTCACGCGCTTCGATATTGCAAAATCGCGGACAACTTTTTCGTAAGGACGGTAGTCATCACTGCCCACTACGAGTAATTTCCATGGCAATTCGAGCAATTTGGCGAGCGCGCAAAGCAGAGCATCGAGGCCTTTCTTCTTCAAATCATTTCCGATCAACAGAAAGGTAAATTCTTCGCTGGAAAGGTGGAACTGTTCGCGAGCTGAGATGCGAAAGGCCAATCGTCGGGAGGGGGACAGAACTCCGGCATCCACACCGTTGGGGATTACGCGGACATCCTGACGGTCGAAATATCTTTCCAATTGTTGCGCCACCAGAGACGACACAGCGGCAAGCGACACACTCGGATTCTTGTAGACTTTTTTTTCCAGTTGCATGATGAGGTGATAGTACAGGCGCCGGTGAATTAGTCGCGGCCAATGGATTACCGCCGTCCTTTGCAAACTGAGCTCTGGCAGGACTTGGAGATAAAATTCGTGGAAGACCACGTGAACCGCGATGGAATTCGAATCGGTCGCATTGATTCCTGGAGAGTACACGAGTTCGTACTTCAATTGGCGATATCTGGCGTCCCACCAGCGGCAAATCCGGTTGGCGAAGAACCAAAAAATGTATTGCAGGATGTGCGGGCCGGGGATAGAGGGCACTTTGTGCCAAAACAGGCCATTGGTTGGTTTCGTCCCCACACCGTGAAAGCCTGGTTTCGTCGCCCTAACATATTTGTAGGGCGTTGCGCCGGGCAGGTCCTGGACTCGTTGCGCATAAATGTGAATTTGGGTTCCAGGATCAGCTGGAAAATTCTCCAGTTGCTCGATGATCGCCCGCTCGGTGCCATGGCTGCGATCCAGAAAGGGGGAAATTACCGCAATACGCATGCTAACCGGCGCGGAGTCGCGTGCCTGGAGCCGGGGCGGGGGCGTTGGCGAACTGCGAGGAAAGCGGAAGAGTCGACAAACGGAACAAAATCCCGAGCATCAGCCCAAAATAGGTGTTAATCACAAAATCTTCGTACGCGACCATGGAAGTGAAGGTCATAGACATCAGCAATACAGTTGCATACAAAAAGATCGAGAAGGCGACGGGAAACCGGTGCGACCCCCTCAACTTTTTAACCCCTTTCCACGCCGAGACAATAATCGCAATACTGATGATAAACCAGAGAATAACGCCGCCAATTCCCAACTTTAAAACAAGGGTGCCGAAGCCACTTTCGACCCCGACGCCCACGGGCACCAACCGGGAGAATTCATAAGCCCCAACAACAACTACGAGAACAAAAACAAATGCAACAAGGAGCTTGCGGGAGGAGTCTTCGGATGCCGCTGTGGAACACAAATTCAAGCTTAAACCTCATGGATCAAAATAAGATAATTCAGTTTCAGGCTGCAAATGGGTCTTCCGGCTTCGCGGGCCTGCAGACATTATGACTGTAAAGTCGGAGAAACGGGCTTGCGCGAGCTCACAGACCTGCAGTTTGGACCCAACGTCTATAAAACGGGCCTGCTTTACCAGGCCACACTTGCGATTATTGATCTTGGCGATAAATTCGTGCGTGCTCAGTTAGCATCTTAGGGCGTTGAAATAATCGTAACGCGCGATTGCGCGCTTTTTCGCCGTATAAGCCAATCAGTGCAGGATTTTCGATTACACTGCGCAAGCAATTTGCAAGCGAAACGGCGTTTCCCGGCGTAAATTTCAAGCCTGTATCGCCAAGAACTTCAGACAAGCCGCCAATATCGGCGGCAATGACCAAACGACCACGCATCAGTTGCTCGATGGCCGCGAGGCCGGCTGTTTCTTCCCACGTAGAAGGCATCACTACGACACTAACGTGTTGCAGCGCGCGTACGAAGGCGTCGCCGGTCAAGAATCCGGTGATGGAGGTAAAGGGCTCAAGTTTCTCCCGCTGAATCAATTGTTCCAATTTGGGGCGCTCGCTGCCATCTCCGATGATGCGAATTTCAAAATCATGACCTTCGGCCTTCAGAATTTTGCCGGCCTCGAGAAGCACCGGGATGCCTTTCTCAGGAACCAAGCGGCCCACGTAGGCGATGCCTAGTTTTTGAGATGGCATGGATCGGTCTGGATTCGGAAGGGGATCCTCAATGCCATGATAAACAACTTTTGTGCGGGGTAATTTTTGGCGGCGATCAACGTGGCTGGTCACCGCGATGTTGGTCGTTGCGGTGCGCGCTAGCCAGTAGCGCGGAAACATAAGAGCCAGAAGTTTGGCAGCTGTCCAGCCACTTGAAAACTCCGATCGCAGGCAGCGGAAACATTCGTGGTAACGCCCGGCCTGAAAATAACCAGGACAAATGGTGCGATCCGGTTGGTGGACGAAAAGCCCATTGGGGCAAGTTGCTTGATAGCCATGGTGTTCGACAACGAATCGCTTGCGCGAGAGCCAAGCCAGAAACATAGGTAAAAACGCTGGCCCAGCCACGTGGATCACACCTGAGGCACGCGCAAGATGCCACAGCCGGATAATACCCGGGCGGCGGACCACGTGAAAGGGGAATTTAGTGTCGTCATAGTTTTCCGCCGGCGTTTCCGTGACCACCGTTACCTTAAATTCGCGATCACCATTCAAGGTCCGCAATTCGGCAATGCCGGCGGCCAGTGCCTGCACGATGTTTTCGACGCCCCCGACACTGGGCGCGAAATAATGGGAATAAATCAGTAAATTCATTTTCGATGCGGGCGCGACTGATGGAAAATGTACGCCCTGCTCGCGTTACGCTTTGTTGCCGGGATAGATGTTACGCTGGTCCGGGTCAAATTATAGCTCATGGAATGCATGGCAATTCTGGGACGCCGTGATATGCCTACGGATGGAGTGCAGGATTATTGTTGCTATCTGCGGGACGCGCTGGCGAATGAAGGAGTGAACTTAACGCTTACGCAAGTGCGATGGGCGGAAATTGGCCGCAAGGCCAGCCGGCAGGAATTGCTTGAAGCCGTCAAAGGTAAACGAAATACCGTTTTTCTTCTGCAGTACACGGCGTTGTCGTGGTCAAAGCGAGGATTTGCGCTGCCAGCTGTGGCTATTCTTAAATTACTAAAAAGGAATGGCGCACGATGTGCCGTTGTATTTCACGATCCCGATGGCTACGCGGGAAACCGTGCGGTGGATCGGATAAAGAGAGGCATTCAACGTTACGCGATGAAACGGCTAGTGCGGCTAAGCGATCTCGCTGTTTTTACGCTTCCCCGCTATAAGATTTCCTGGCTTCCAGGGGACACCCAGAATTTCGTTTTTATTCCCGTGGGTGCGAATTTGCCGGCGCCCGAAAGGGCGTGGGAAGAGAAACGCAGTTCAACCGCAAGCAAACCGATCGTGGCTATTTTTTCTCTATCCGACAAGCCATTGTTGGGGAAGGAAGTCAGCCAAATTGCTCAGGCGGTGAGCAATGTAGCCAAGCAGGTAGGTCCGTTGGAGGTGGTGGTCCTGGGACGAAACTCGGAAAGTGGCGGAGAAGAATTGCGTGTGGCGCTTGCGGGCTCAGTTGCGGAAGTGAGAATTGTTGGATTGGTATCCGCAGATGAAGTTGTTCGTGTTTTGGGAGCCAGCGATGTGATGCTGTTTGTGCGTGGTCCGATTTCGAGCCGGCGTGGGAGCGCCATCGCAGGAATAGCGTGCGGATTGCCGATCATTGCAGAGGAAGGAGCGGAACTCGCGCCGCCGATCACAGAAGCAGGCGTGGTTTTAGTGCCGGAAGAGTTGGTACCTGAGGGGTTTGCGGCGGCTCTGTTGCGTCTCTTGAGCGATCCGTCTTATCGGACGTCTTTGGCGCAGCGCAGTCGCGATGCACAAATCCGGTATTTTTCCTGGAGCGTGATCGCCCGACAGTATGCGCAAGCGTTGCGAACGTTTGGCACTCCTTCGCGAGAGTAAGGCACAGACTGGCGCTCAGTATTAAAGGGGCGGAGCTCTAGTATACTGGCGCAACAAAGGGACAACTTCAATGAAGCTTCACGAACGCCTTTGCTGACACTGGAAGAGCAACGCCTGCAGGCCGCCGAAGCAAGCAGCGGGATCAGTTCCGAGGTCATTTACGACCGCATCCTGAAGGTAATTGGAGACTACGATCTGCGCGGGCGCGCACTTGACTATGGCGCAGGAATCGGCAATTTCACGCGGAAGCTGTTGGCGTCAGGGCGGTTCGAGCAGATTGATGGCGCGGATATTTTGCTACGGCCTGAGAATTTGCCGAGCACGATCCGCTGGCACCGGCTGGATTTGAACGATGCAGATGCGATTCCAGCAACCAACTTCGATGTGGTGATCGCCGCCGAGGTGATCGAGCATCTCGAGAACCCCCGCCAGGTCGCACGCGAATGGTTCCGGATTTTGAAGCCGGGCGGCACGCTCATTTTATCCACACCAAATAATGAAAGTATGCGGTCGTTGATGACGCTGTTGGTGCGGGGACATTACGTGGCGTTCCTGGATAGTTGTTACCCGGCGCATATTACCGCCCTGCTTCGCAAGGACCTGGGGCGGATTCTGACTGAAGCCGGATTTTCCGAGGTGCGCTTCCACTTCACCAACCATGGCGGATTACCAAAATTGCCAGCCGTGAGTTGGCAGCAAGTCTCTTGGGGGCTGCTTAAGGGTTGCCGATTCAGCGACAACCTCATCGCGACCGCGAAGGCTCCAGCGCCGAGATAATAAGCCCGCCAGGTGTGTGTGTTCCCACCTTAAATACGCCTGTGCTAAACTGCTTAAGTTTTGCAGGGGTAGCGGTTCACCGTAGTCTCCGCACCGTGTATCGAGCCGGCCATTGGGCATATTTTACGATGTGTCTCTAACCCAGCATTGACAGCCGCAGATTGGTGCGGAATCATTTAACGAATAAAGAGGATGTGTCATGTCCGGGCATTCAAAATGGGCAACCATCAAGCACAAGAAGGCGGCTACTGACGCCAAGCGTGGCCGGGTTTTTACTCGACTGATTCGAGAAATTTCCATTGCTGCTCGTATTGGGGGCGGCGACGCTAACACCAATCCGCGACTGCGCACAGCAATTCTCGCCGCCAAGAACGAGAATATGCCCGGGGACAACATTGAGCGCGCGATTTTGCGCGGCACCGGCCAACTGGAAGGCGAACAGTATGAAGAAGCGGTATTTGAAGGATACGGACCGGGCGGAGTGGGAATGCTGATTCAGGTAGTAACCACGAACCGCAATCGCATCGTAGGCGAATTCCGGCATTTGATGAGCAAAAATGGCGGCAACATGGCGGAGGCTGGAGCGGTGGGGTGGATGTTCAGCCGCAAGGGTGAGATTACCGTGCCGAAAGAAGCCGCGAGTGAAGACAAGCTGCTGGATATCGTTTTGGAGGCGGGCGCGGAAGACATGAAAGACGATGGCTCCATCTGGTACATCGTGACGCCGCCGGAGGCGATGGACAAAGTAAAGGAAGCGTTAAGCAAGGCGGGAATTATTCCCGCGTCGGCGGAAATTGGGATGGTGCCGCAGAATTACATTAAGCTGACTGGCGCGCAGGCTACGCAGATGGTGCGATTGGTGGAAGCGCTGGAAGAGCACGATGATGTGCAGCATGTTTATGCGAACTTCGATATCGATGAGTCGGAAATACAAGCGGCGGTAGGAGCGAATTAGCTGGTTGCGGTGTTTTTACCATTGGAAATTGATCCGCTTGGCCAGCGAATACCGTCACGCTGGCCAATCTTTTTTGGGTCTTCTTTCCTGGACAACGCGAATTGCAAATTTTCTGGCGGGGATATGTGGAACGCCGTAGACTTGTGGCCGTGAGCGGCAAAGACGGAGCAAATCAAAAACCTACTGTCATTCGCGTTCTGGGGGTCGACCCGGCAGCCATGGGACCCACGGGTTACGGCGTGGTTGAAAGCGATGGGCGCAATTCGCGAATGGTTCATTGCGGCGCGCTATTCATTACCGCTAAACGACGCAAAGAATCGTCCGGAGCGGCACTGCAGGATGTACACGAATTGCTCTCGCGGCTCATCGAACAGTATGAACCTCATGCGGTGGCGGTAGAAGCGGTGTTTGCCGCATTGAACGTGCGCACTGCGCTGCGCCTGGCGGAGGTGCGCGGGGTCGTGCTTCTAGCAGCCGCGCAGCATAATATTGTAGTGCACAGCTATTCTCCTCGAGAAGTAAAATCCTCGGTGGCGGGATACGGCCATGCGGACAAGCGGCAAGTGCAGGAAATGGTGCGCGCGTTGTTAACGATGCAAGAAATTCCCGAGCCGTCGCACGCAGCTGACGCTCTGGCGGTAGCGCTGTGCCATTTGCAGGCTGAACAAACGCGGCGGAGATTTAGTCTGCCGCAGATGAGCAAACAGGCTCGTCGTGCACGGGGTTCCGCCGCGATAGATAATCTCGATGCCGTGACGACCGTAACGCGCGCTACCGGGAGGTACTCAAACCTTCGCAGCCTTCCGCGCATCGTACCGTCAAGATGAGGAATTACCGTTCCGTAGCGTTGGTTATCACTTGCGGGCTTGGCTCGTTGATGAAGCCGTGTTTAGCGGCTTCATGGCGCGTTGGCGAGACCGCCAACGCGGCGCCTGCGACTACTTCTGCTGCCGCCACGCCCGCGGAGAGTGCGAAGCTGACCTTTAGGCGCGTCTTTAAATCCAGCTCGCCGGAATTCATCGAAATTGTAGTGCCCGAAGACGGCCGTCCGGCGACATACGACATTCGGCAGCTAGATGAAGATCCCAGCGCGTTGCCGTTTGAAATCAGCGCGGGACTTAGAGCGCATATGTTCGAATTGGCGGCGCAATTGAATCATTTTCAAGGGCAGGATCTGGACGTCCACCGGAAAATCGCTAACCTGGGCGAAAAGACTTTTCGCTGGGAAAAGAGTGGAAACGTTCACGAGGTAAAATTCAACTACACGCTAAATTCCGCGGCGGCGCAGTTGCTGCAAATTTTTGAAGGGTTGGCGCGGCAGCAGGAGCACGTGATGCTGCTTATGCGCCGAATGAGGTACGACCGACTGGGAATAAATGATGCGCTGCTGCAATTCGAAACGGATTTGAATCATAAATTGCTGCCGGAACCGCAATGTGCGCTGCCGATGCTCGACGAGATCGGCAATGATGCGCGGTTCGTGGATATTGCGCGGCAGCGAGCGCGCACCTTGGCGGAACGAATCCGCCATTCAAGTTAGCTAAGCATAAAGCCCCAGCTGCAAGCACTGCTTTGCTCTTTCCTTTTGATCAAATCCAAAGCATGAGTGGTGTGGAATTTTAGGATGCGGACGCGACGACGGGCTGAGGCGCCGCCGCAAGTTCGCGCAGAGCAGTACTGTACGGTGCACGAGCCACGCCGCGTTCGGTGAAAATCGCCGTGATGTAACGTGCTGGCGTAACGTCGAACGCGGGATGGGCGGCGTGCACGTCGGGAGCAATCCTGAGGCCCTGAAAATGCGTGACTTCGGCCGCGGCACGCTCTTCGATGGGGATATGGTCGCCATCGGGAATGGACAAATCGAAAGTGGAAACTGGCGCGGCGATATAGAACGGGACGTGATTTTCCTTGGCCAGTACGGCGATTTGATACGTACCGATTTTATTCGCGGTGTCGCCATTTGCGGCGATGCGGTCGGCGCCGGTTACGATCGCACCAACTTTTCCCATCTTCAAAAAATGCCCGACCATGTTGTCGGTAATTAATGTAAGTGGAATACCACCCTTGTGTAGTTCCCAGGCGGTCAGACGGGAGCCTTGAAGATACGGCCGCGTTTCTGGAACCAGGACGTGCAGCTTTTTGCCTTGCTGGTAGGCGACGCGAATCACGCCCAAGGCGGTTCCGATTCCGCCGGTAGCCAATGCCCCGGCATTGCATTGGGTCATTACCTGGCCGTCAGCAGGCATGAATTCGGCGCCGTACTCGCCGATGGCTTGGTCGGTAGCCTTCTTTTCGAGGTGCACTAATTTCGCTTCCCCAACCATGGCGCGTTTGATTTCAGGAAGTCGCTTGGACGCCGCGCATAGTTCAGCGAACCTGCGCTTCATGCGCTCCAGCGCCCAGAAAAGATCGACGGCGGTGGGGCGCGTTTTCGCGAGGGTGTCGCAGATTTCCGGGAATTCCGATCTCAATGCCTCGACGGATTTTGCGGTGGAGTGCCAGACGCCGAGAGCCACGCCCATAGCAGCTGCCACGCCGATGGCTGGGGCTCCGCGGATGATCATTTCGCGGATGGCTTTGGCTACATCGCGGTAATCGGTGTACGTGTAGCTGATTTCTTCCGCGGGCAAGCGACGCTGGTCCAGCATCACCACGCCTTTGTCGGTCCATTCGATAGGTTGTGCTACGTACATAAGATCTGCAAGCTCTCCAAGCACGCTGGTCGGGCTAACTAAATTGTAACGAATGCCTTCAAACAAAACGAATTGCCGCAAAGCGTCAAGGTGACATAGGCATATGCTGAAAACCTCTGGTGGCGATAATCGAAGTCAGTGCGATCATGGAGTTGTAGCCTAAATGCAGCAGGAAGCTGGCCAGGACCGTGCCGGTGCGCGCGCGCGCGAAAGTAAAAATCACACCAACCAAACTCAGCAGCAACACCAGCCGCCATGTCCAGCCAAGCTGGGATCCGTGCATCAAACCAAAGAGCACGCCGGTGATCAAAATTCCGGGCAGTACGCCGAGAGATTTGGCGAAGAGCGGGTAGAGATATCCGCGAAAGACGGTTTCCTCCACCAGCGGCGCGACAAGAACAGCCATGGCCATCAGCAGCATGGCACCGGAACGATTCTTGAAAATTTCCTGGATTGGCAGGTGCTCAGTATCTTTCATGTTATAGCTGGCCAGGGCCACAAAAATGGCCAAGCCGCAGCCGGAGAAGAAATACATCCAGCCGTTGCCTGTTCCGGCCGTGGGGTTGGCGTTCAATTTTCTCCAGCCCAGCGAGTGCCAGAAGGGCATGTCGCGTAACACCGCAAGGGTCACATACAGAAACAGGAACAGTAGGGCGTACCAAAGCACATTGGTTTCGACCAGCAGTTGCGGGCTGTTTTCGAATACGCGTTGGACTTGCACGGCAGTTAAGTGACGATTCGCGGAGACATAAAAGACAAAACCGAGCTGCACAACCATCAGGCTGGCAAAGCCAAAGAAGATGAAAACAATCAGATGCGGCCATGACCAGGACACACGCAAGTCTTCGGGTAGAATCCGGTTGGCCTGGAAAGCGGGTATCGTGGCCGCCATTGGATCGCCGGCCAAAACATGAGGGGCTTGAGACTCGGCAACTGGTTGGGTCACGGGCGGAGCGATCTCGGCCGGAGCCTCCGGCGAGGGGTTCACCAGGTGATCAGGCGTGCCGTTGTCCAGGTTTTCGTCGTGATCGTTCATTTTCTATTTTTCTTGGGGCTACGATTTGGCCAACCCGAAACGAGTGCAGCGGCTAGCAGTGGCATGAGTAATTCGTGATGTCCGGTGATAGCGTAGCCTTTCGATTCTACCCCGCGACGTTTGCCGGCGGATAACGTGGGGCGCTTCACTACATTTTGTAGCGGTCGATAATGCTGAATGAAATCAAAATTGGCGGTGGTAATCGGACGCAAGGGCACGCCCAAGTTGCGCACCACGGAAACCGCTTTCAAGAAAATCTCCGGCAGAAGAACGGCCGAGCCCCAATTCATATATACGCCGCCCGGATGCATTGATTTCACCAGCGCGCAGAAGAGACGGAAGTCCTGGTAAGTTGCCGCGCCAAGGGCGGCGCCATCGGCGGCCGGATGCAGGTGGGGAATGTCAGCCCCAATGGCCAAATGAACCGTGACTGGAATGCGGCGGCGATAGGCCGCGGCCACAACGCTGGAAGAGCTGTAGCGTGCTTTGGCGGTGCTGCTGGTCAAGAATTGGCCGGCAGCTTCGCCATAACCGAGCCCTGAACGTGCGGCAATTTTGGCAATTTCATTGAGTTGCTCGCCGGTTTCGCGTGCCATGCCAAATTGCCCGGCGCTGATGCCAGCGTCGACGTCTTCGGACGTATGTCCGCCGATGGCGATTTCGAAATCGTGAATCAACGCGGCACCGTTCATGGCGATGCCGGATACGAATCCACGTTCGAGCAAATCGATCAGGACAGGGCCGAGGCCCACCTTGATAACGTGGCCGCCGATGCCCCACAAAATTGCTTTTTTGCCGGCGCGTGCGCGTTGGACGGCGCCGAGCAATTGGCACAGATCCTCGGCGGCGAGAAAATTGGGCAGTGCATCCATGAATTTTGAGATGGACACATTGGCGGCAGGCGGCTTTGCGAAGTCAGCGACGTTGACTTTACTTATGCGCGAAGAAAGTGGATAGGTGCGCACAGCGCCCAACTGCAACGGCGCGGTGGAGTAAATACTCATGGAAGCGAGTTCACTTTAGAACGCCCGCTGTGCATGAAAACTTTGCAATGCTGTCCCCGGATGCGCAAATTGTTGACTGTCGCTGACATTTGATTATCGCTCATGACCGTTTGAACCGGAGCCAGGAGGATATCCGTTGGTGTTCAGAACGCGAGCCAGCGCTTGCCCGGTGTAAGACTTCTTGGTGCGTGCTACCAACTCCGGTGGGCCTTGCGCGACTATGCGTCCTCCGCCTTCGCCACCTTCGGGGCCTAAATCTATAATCCAGTCCGCCTGTTTGATAACGTCGAGATGATGCTCGATGATCAGAACGGTGTTGCCGAGACTGACGAGGCGTTGCAATACAGCCAGGAGTTTTCGCACGTCGTCAAAATGCAAACCGGTCGTGGGTTCGTCGAGAATATACAACGTGCGGCCGGTTTGGCGCTTGGAAAGCTCACGAGCCAGCTTGATACGTTGGGCCTCGCCCCCTGACAAGGTGGTGGCCGATTGGCCGAGTGTGACGTAACCGAGCCCGACTTCCACCAGGGTGGCAAGCTTCTGCTGAATCTGGGGGATATTTTCCAGCAATTTGAGTGCTTCGGAAGCGGGAAGATTTAACACGTCGCTGATGGAATGTCCCTTGTAGCGCACCGCCATTGTTTCCGAATTGTAGCGGCGGCCACGGCACACTTCGCACGTCACGTATACGTCGGGAAGAAAATTCATCTCGATGCGCCGCAGCCCGTCGCCTTGGCAAGCCTCGCAGCGGCCACCTTTTACGTTAAAACTAAAACGTCCGGGGCGGTAGCCGCGCTCGCGTGATTCCGGAAGCATGGAGAAAAGATCTCGGATCGGCGCGAAAACGCCCGTATAAGTTGCGGGATTCGAACGGGGAGTTCTGCCAATCGGCGCCTGATCGATCTCGATTACTTTGTCGATTTGCGCCGCGCCAAGGATCTCGCGATGCGCGGCGACGGGCTCCATGGAACGATAAAGTTTCTGGGCCAGCGCGCGATAAAGAATGTCATTGATGAGCGTGGACTTGCCGGAGCCAGAGACTCCCGTGACTACGGTCAACAGACCGAGAGGTATAGTGACGTCCACATCCTTTAAATTATTGGCGGTCGCGCCGAGGACTTGAATGGTTTTGCCATTGGGGCTGCGGCGTTTTTCCGGAACCGGAATGCGCGCGGCGCCAGAAAGATATTGCCCGGTCAAAGAAGCGCTGGTAGCGGCGATGAGCTCGGGCTTACCCTGAGCGACCAAATAGCCGCCGGCATCGCCTGCGCCAGGCCCAAGGTCGACCACGAAATCGGCGCGGCGAATGGTTTCTTCATCATGCTCCACGACCAGCACAGTATTGCCAAGGTTGCGCAATTGTTCGAGCGAGCCAAGCAGGCGGTCGTTATCTCGGGCATGCAAACCGATAGAGGGCTCATCGAGTACATAGAGCACGCCGCGCAAACGTGAACCAATTTGTGTGGCTAGGCGAATGCGCTGAGCTTCGCCACCTGAAAGAGTTGCGGCGGATCGATCGAGGCTCAGGTAACTCAGGCCCACGGCGAGCAGAAAATCGAGGCGTTCGGCGACCTCGCCGAGTGGCCTAGCGGCGATTTCTTTCTGCCGGTCTGTCAGCTGCGCGAGAATTTTGTCGACGGCCGCGCGCGCCTGGGTAAGCGAGAGCCCGGTGAAGTCGGCAATCGATGAGCCGCCAAGTTTCACAGCCAGCGAACCCGGACGCAGGCGTTTGCCGTGACACACGGCGCATTGCGTGGCAGACATGTACCGCGTCATCCACTCGCGATAAGAATCCGATGTGGATTCTTCGAAATTGTCTTCGAGGAATTTAAGGATTCCCTGGAAATGGAAGCCCTTTTCGCTGCGAGCTTTCTTGTTGTCGGAGGCGGCTGCTTCTTTGGAGGCGCGGGTGTTCGACGGCGGATATCCGTAGAGCAGCATATTTTGAATGCGCGGCGGAAACTTTTCAAAGGGCGTGTCGAGCGAGAATCCATGAGCATAAGCGGCCAGCTCCATGGTGCGCTTCAATGGCGCGGAGGCCGAACCCGGTCCGAGGCCCCCTTCGAATAACGGGCGTGACCAATCGGTGATGATTTTGGCGGGATCGAAGTCATATTTCGAACCGAGACCGTTGCAGGCCGGGCAGGCACCATAGGGAGAATTGAAACTGAACGAGCGCGGTTCCAGTTGAGGGACGGAAATTCCGCAATCCGGGCAGGCCAACTTTTCGGAAAAAACGTATTCCTTTCCACCCACGACGACCACAGTGACGAGGCCGGAAGCCAGCTTTAGCGCCGTGGCGATGGACTGCTCCAGACGGGCGGCGATGCCGGGCTTCACCAACAAACGGTCGATAACAATTTCGATGGTGTGATTTTTGCGTTTATCGATGACCGGAAGTTCATCGAGGGGAAACAGCTCGCCGTTGATGCGCACGCGGACATAGCCGTCCTGGACAAATTTCTCAAGTTCCTTGCGGTATGCGCCTTTTCGGCCGCGTACGACGGGGGCGAGGATCATGACGCGGTCATCGGGCTGGCACAGCTCGCCGTGCAAGATGGCCTGGACGATCTGTTCGCTGGATTGCCGGGTTATGGGCTTGCCGCAATTCGGGCAATGCGGCGTGCCGACGGAAGCGTAAATAACGCGCAGGTAGTCGTAGATCTCGGTGATGGTTCCTACCGTGGAACGCGGCGAGCGGGTGGTGGTTTTCTGCTCAATGGCGATGGAGGGTGATAACCCCTC